>Ga0247837_1000152_pt1 | contig 131733 bp, 88 predicted proteins | sample LaCtaG_2_FD_187115 | JGI IMG/M metagenome (GOLD analysis project Ga0247837, IMG submission 187115) | Freshwater microbial communities from meromictic Lake La Cruz, Castile-La Mancha, Spain - LaCruzMarch2015_14.5m | ecosystem: Environmental > Aquatic > Freshwater > Lake | place: Spain...
TACCACCCAACTACTGTAATTGTTTGCTTGTATGCGGGTACTGAGGTTGATTGGCCCTCCCAAGTCTGAAAGTTGAAGAATTGGATAGAGGACTCAGTGACTTAAGCTAGCAGGTTGGGGGTAGGAAGGCACAGACTTCTCGAAGGATGTTGAGGCTGAGTTTCCCTCTGTCCCTTCTCATGTGCTTGACGTACAGCAGCCACACCTTGGCTCTGCATGCTTCTGACAAGTGCACAGCCATTACTTATTAGGCAGCTTAGGTGTGCTGTAGACTTCTTAGTAAGGACTTACATGCCTCTCTCTGTTGGCGTAAAAGAGACCAGGTATAATGGAGAGCCTATAGAGCCAGGGCAAATACTCTGGCTTCCACACCTTCCTAGCCACTTACTTCTATGCACAGCACACAGCCTTGCAGTGCATGCACACCTCTCCATATGTCCAGTCTATCAGAGACTAACTACCACAATCATGAAACCCACAATGCAAGTCTCCCAACACCTTCACAACATGTGTTCCGCCCAAATCTCAGCTCCTCACAGAGCCTTAACTCAGTATTCTCTCCTGGTAATTCCAAGAACTGCCCGATCCAAGGGTGTCTTATGCTCTGTATTAAGTCGGTGGCGTGGAAGCGCACTAGCACGTACACGGAGGGCTTAGTCAAAGCAATTCACAGTCCCTTCCTAGACTAGCCGGTACTCTCACGATGAAAAAGAAGATGCTTAAGACGGGACAGCCTTTACACAGGAAGTCTTAATACCCAGGGTTCCAGACAATATAGGCTGGGCGACATTAGGAAACTGTTGGCGCTTTAGGAATGAAGGAAGCATGTAGGAAATGAATCATGCCCAGAGAGACTGCTGGCAGAGTGATGGATGATACTTCCAGTCTGAGGAGGGAAGTGGCATTGAGCAGGCCTAGATGCTGAGGAAGCCTTTGCTGCTATTCTCCCAGTGAGACATCAATGCTATGGCTTATTATATCATCGAAACATGTAGTAGAGGCCTCGAGAATGCTCCGTCCCAAGTGTCATTGCCCTGTGCCACTCCACTGAGTATCAATGTCAGACACATCTAGAGCACTGAGCTCGTACATCTGCCACTCGGAACTCTTCAGCACGAAGCAAGAGGGGTGAGTGCACATAAGCTGCGGAGTGATTTAGCAGGTGGTGTTGGTCCTATTCACAATAGTCCTCTACCCAACTCAGCAAAACTTCACCAAGCAGGCATTGTTGGCAGCTCCAGTGCTTACGCTTCAGCTCGATGAAGCTCAAGTTCTTGCTTCATACAGCTCCTCACTGAAAGCATTCAAGGCACTCTCCAGCTGTCCCAGTCCACTAGGATAGACAGTGCGACTAGAGAGGTATGAGTTTACAGTCTAGTGTCTTTTTAGTTTAAATGCAGACCTCTCTGTCCAGGTACCTCGCAGACCCAGCCGCTGTGTACCAACACTTCAAGTTCTACCGCGGTACTGTTCACCCAGAAAACAAGCTCGACGCCCACACGACTTTGTACAAGGCCTGCGCTCTCTCCGACATCCAGTCTCGCTTTCTAGTCAAGGTGCAGCGCTTTCACAAGGACCAACTGCGGCGCTTCCTCGCCCTCGCCCAGGCTGTGGAGGCCCGCCTCGTGCTTGCTAGCAAGATATTCTTGGAGCGAGACGCAGACCCTGACTTGCTCATTGCACATGTGGTTGAGCCCAGTCCAGAGACATCCACCTGCGAAACGCTTTCTGCTATCCTCAAAGCTGGCAACTTGACCTACGCACAGCGACAAACGATATTCCGTAACCTGGTGGACGCGGTGCTGGAACTCGAACGTTTGGGAGAGCCACATCTCGAACTCAGTCCCAGCACGATCCTGCTCGAAACCAAATCCCTTGTCTATGTGCGGCCTTTCTCAGTCGGCTTCAAGTCTCAAAGCGACTACTACTGGTACAGCGCTCCTGAGGAGTTGCTGCAGGAGCAAGCCAGTCCCGCCTGCGACGTGTGGGCTTTGGGGTGTATCTACGCAGAGATGTTTGTATCCCTGACCCCACTATTCCAGGGCGTTTCCGTCACTCAGAAGTTGACGAAGATGTTCGAAGTACTGGGCGTGCCTGAGTTCGGAGAGGTGCAGGAGTACATGACTGAAGAGACTTATGAGGAAGTGTGCGCCAATATCTCCCCAGAGTCCGCGCAAGGAGATCTTCTCTCAGCTCTCAGCGAGCAAGAGCGGCGGCTCCTCCTTTCCATGCTTCAATTCTCTCCTCGCTTGCGCAAATCTCTAGAAGACCTGCAAGCGCTCTGCACGCCCTACCTCCGCCCCTACGTTCCTCCCTTCGCTGACCAAGTGGCCGCAGGTCCCTACGAGTTCAATGAGCAGTCCTCAACTTCACAGCACAAGCGCTCCAGTCTGGACCAGCTGGACTATCTCACACCAGAAGAAGACACCTTTGGTCGCCAGAGCGCAAGTTCCCTCCTATCCGACCCTTCGCCCAGAGCTGCTGCTATGCCTCTACAAAGAACTGAGAAAAGTCCAAGTCTTCACATTCGCGCCAGAGACACAGTGACTGCAGCAGCGCCTGATTCTGTGGATATTGATAACACCCTGACGATTACTATTGTGTGTTTGAAGAATCTGCACCACTTCAAGTACGCGCACGAGTTGGAAGGCACTATTGACTACCACCTCAGTTTCGCATATGAGTTGGACTCCCGAGGGGCTGGCAGGGTGGTAACCCCTGGCTATAGAGCAGCTGAGAGAGTGACTGTGGGACATGTGCAGGAGTTCCATATCAACTCCGAGCAATTCCGTCGGGCGCACAGACATCAACCCATTGTGATCTCCGTGCTACTGGGATCAGAGCAAGGAGAAGACCTGTTGGGTGTATGTGAGGTGTACCTGGGCCTCCTATTCAGCTCTCTGGGAGACAGCAGCTGTGTGCGGGGTTGGTACCACATCATGCCAGAGAGCAGCAGTGCACCGATGGGACAGATGGAAGTAGAAGTGCGAACCCGACTTCCTATAGCTCCCCGCAGAGACTTGGTCGCTTCCAGTCCGGAACGCACTCTAGTGGCTCAGTCCCGAGGAGAACTCGCAGGTCTGTGTGCGGGCCTGGACCAACTCACCTCTTCCCTCCTTCACAAAGACCCGCCCAAGCCGCAAGAGGACGCCTTCGAAACTACTCTCCAGCAACTGCGCAAGCTAGTCTTCCAAGACAGTTAAATGGACAGCGAGTTCTTAAAGTACGGAGACCTGATTCTGCTGCAGAGCCAAGACTTGGCAGGTTATGTATCCAGTGCAGGCTTCCTGGACACTACCTGCGTGCTACAGGAAGTGTCTGACTTGCGGAAAACACTCAATAGCAGGAGCATGGTTTTTCAGCTACTGCCGAAGCTGAACTACGGAAGTTTGGTGGAGTACGAGAGGGTAAAGCGCACGTTTTATCAGAAAACCGGAGGCGGGCAGGCAGTGCTGAAGCAGGAAGACTTGGATCTGATTGAGAGTCTGCAGCAGAAGAAGGAAAGCGAGCGGGAGCTGAACCGCAGGACAGTTGGACAGCGCAGCGGAACTCGGGTGGCCTACGGCCAAGAGGTGCAGTTCAAGCATGTGCCAAGTGAGATGTTGTTGAAGGGAAAGAGGGAAACGGCAGAGGGCGACCGCTCCTGCTACCTTCTGGAACTGACGGAAACCGGCAGCTCTGGAGTGCAGTTCAAACTGCTACCTCGCTACAAGTACAGACAGGAAGGTGACTCCGTCATGTACAGTGACTTCCTCTTGATTGTGAATGTGAAGCTGGGACTCTATGTCCATGTCAGCGACACATTAATGCAAGGAGCACACGAACTGCCCTGCTGGTCAGCCAACTCGGCCCTGTGTGCGGATGTTGCTCCGGCCGCCAGCTCCTTCGCTGTTACACGTGAAGTGAACATCTCCACTCTCAAGTCAATCTTTCAACTGGCCCCCTTCGCTCACGGATCCAACGAGCATCCCTATATCCGGGGGGGCGCAGTGGTTCGCCTGCACCACACTGAGATTGGCGGACAGATGTGTAGCGAAGGCATTGACTACACTAAAGACGGCCTAGCGGATGTATATGTGCGCAAGTACAAGGGCGACAACCCAATGGAGGTGTTTTCCGCTCACACATGCTTCGTGCTGGAGCTGGACAGTCCCCAACTGCAGGGCAAAACCTGCACCTGGACAAGTGAAGACAAGCCCACATCCTACCGTCTGCGGCACCTCACCACTCGCAGAGTCATCTGCATGGCCCAGGACGAAGGAGGCGAAATCGTGTCCCTCTCCAAACACACTCACGAGCAGTCCAGCAACCCTGAAGACTCCCTCTTCTGTTTCGTGCCCACTGCCGTGGAAAGCACCAACAAGCTGCGAGATGGAAGCATTGCCAAACTGCGAGCTCACGCCTCGGGCCACTTCCTCACTACTCTCAGTGAAGAGTGGGTGCCTGTGGAGGCCACTGAGGTGTCGCCTCCAGGAGACCAGTCCCCTTCCGATAATGCTGCCTTCTTCATGCCGCTGGAAATAGACGACATGGTGGTGGCTCGCAAGAAAGTGGTGCTCACGGCTAGTAGTCAGATTGAAGACGCTTACCAAGTGACAGTCGTGGATCCAGAGGAAACTCGGGAAATTGAGTACGTGATGTCAGCTGTGCCTCTGCTGAAGAGCATGGCCTCGCAGTTTGAGCACAAGAAAGAGCCAGATAGGGCCACTTTCCAGGCTGTGGAGAGGGCGCTCGGGCGACTCATCCTCTTCTGTATTCTCTCTGAGGACAGAAATCCGTATACATGCGAAGGGGAGCCGCTGGGCCGGCGTCAAAAGTTCCTGCGTGAGGTGGGTGTAATTGATTGGGTGTGCTGCTTGCTGTACCACCCTGTGGCGACAGGAATGTACAGTCTCGAGACCTTGCGGAAAACGGAGCCAATGACAAAGTTGTGTGTGCTGGGGTATCGACTAGTGCGTCTGGCGGCCAAGGACAACCGTGTGAATGAGTTGTACTGTGCGCAATGGATGGGTCTCTTTCTATCGCACGCAGAGAAAAGCACTCAAAACGAACATTTGCACCCCGAAGAAACACTGACAGAAATCCTCAGTGACAACCGTCGTCTGCTGGAGCGCCAGTTGCGGCCCCATCTCATCCACAAGTTTCTGGACCTGCTACGCAGAGGCCGTGATGAGAAGTACGCTAAACTGATCGCCACTCTGTGTACCTGCCAGGGACAGGCTATCACCCGTAACCAAAACACTATCTGCGACATCATCGCTTCCGACCCTACCTTCACTGACTTCATCATGGTCAAGGTGAGGGCTTCTGCCAAAGTGATAGAGGCCGAGGCTGCAGAGCTGCACACGTGGGTGCGTCTGGACTCCTTCCAGCAGTTCTCTGAGGAGCAAGACGACGGAAGGGTGTACTCTTACTTCCTGGCACTGCTAGACTTGATCTCCGAGCTCGCCTTTGACCGCAACCATCAGACCGAGTCACTGCGCACGTACTACCCCTTCGAACTGTGCTTCGCCTGTGTGTCGAATTCCGAAATCAGCGACACTGTGCGCAGCAAGTTTCTGCGCATTATGCTCTACCTGCATATTGACCAGGGCGAAGTGCAGCAACTCGCACTGCCCACCTTCACTCGTGTCTGGGGCGAACTCCAGTCTGAAGACTCCTTTCCATGCACTCGCACCCAACTCTCACTGCACCTCCAAGAAACCAAGAAGTTCGTCCTCACCTTCCTCACTGAGCTGGGCGGAGTGCTGCGGGCTAACGAACAATCTCGCAATGGACTGGTCAAGCAGGTATTACTGCTGACTAAGTTTCTCATCACACACGGCGCTTACACCTCTGCAGCTGAACTGGAAGAATTGTGCAGGCCTCTGGGACACTTGCTTGATGGATCCACTGACGTAATCGTCAACTACGCTTCTGTAGGGACTTCCAAAGAACTGAAGACCGCTTCCGATCACCGCAACAAACGCAAGTTGAAGATGCGGTACGGAGTCAATGACTTCAACATGATGCTGATCGAGTGCAAGCGAGTGATTTGCTCAATTCTGCTCTTTATCACCAGCATCAGACTGGACTACCAGCTGGCAGAGTTCCTGGCTCTGCTGAAGGAGGAGTCCGTAGCCAGTGACACAGTATCTCCGTCACGCAGAGGACTGAGTGAATCCGAGGAGGAACAGCCACTGGAGCCCCTGCGCTCCCTCACCAACCGCTCCCAAAGCGAAGACTCGCAATCAGAGCGGCACTTCGCTCTGCTTGTCAGAACCCTGGACGACCCGCTGCTCCTGTTACCTGCCTGTATGGGGCCGGACCTCATCACTGTGCTCAGCGACGTGATGCTGTATGAAAATGTGGAGTTGGTGCATGAAAGTTTCTTACTGCTGCTGCAATTGCACTCACAGACCAGGAATCTGATCAGCTCGTTGCTGAGTATTCAGCTGCTGGAGCATGAGGAAGAAGTGCAGACTTTGGGTGTCATTAAGGAGAAATTTGTCACACTCAGTTTGGCCGCTGAGAACGCGGAGGTGTGGTTAGGCCGTGAAATAAGCAAAGACCATGCGTCCTTCAATAGCGATGCACGAGTGAAGCTGACTCACACCCAGGTGAACTCCACACTGCTCTATTTCGTTGGACTGTGCACCCAGAAAGTCAAGAAGCCCAGCGACTACACTGACGAGCCGGAGAAGGAACAACAGCAGAGCTCCAGCTTTGTTGGCTTGCGGCCCCCCAACTCTCGCAAAACTGCCTCCGCTGATACTTCCTTTGTCTTCACCAGTCCACGTGACTACGACAGTACCAAGCCACTGGACCTGGCCAATGACTCTGAAGACCGCATTGCAGGAGTGCTCTTCGGCCATGGCAGCCACCCGAATAAAGAGAACCAGCGTCTCCTGCGGAATCTAGGGGTGTACTCCCCTGTGCTGGAAATCGCAGGCCACAAAGGCATAATTCTGGGGTACAACCAAGAAAGGCATCGCTTAGTGTTACGCCATTGCTACTGCTTCCTTGCCTGCTTCTGCCACCACAACCTCAAGAACCAAGAGCTGCTGTATGAAAGTTTGGAAGGAATCATCGAGGACCTGGACAAGAACGCCTGCGCCATGTTGCTGATGGAAGAAATATTCATGAACAACCCCGAGCTGTGTGCGAAAGTGCCACCCAAGTACATCCGCATGATTGCACGGCAAATCAACGGAATGACTCTGTCACTGGAGAAGTGTGGACTCTTCCGCACACTGGCAGTGCTGGTGAAGTGCAAGAACACTCTCATCAAAGCGAACCAGTTGGAGGTCGTGGCACAGCTCGCAGCTCCCGATCTGACCAACGTGCTGCTGGTCTACTCGAGTCCCCAGGACTTTGGACGGCTGGAGGCAGGTATCAGGACCTGCACGGCCCTGTACAGCTCTGGAGTGCAGAGGCCGGATATAGAGCTGCCCCTGGATGCTTGCTACTTGATTGCACTGCTGGACCTGCTTTCCACCTGCACGGAAGAGTGGAACGCTCAAGCAGAGGTCATCTGCCAGCGAGTTGTGTCCATCCCTCTCCTCAACCGACTCTACGAGGTGTCGCCGCTCTTCTGGCCTCTGCGCAATGTACTCACTCTCTTTTTTCTCAACGTGTACCTGGACATCGAGTTTTCCTCCCAAGACAACGAGAAGATGCTGTGGCTGTCTCTGGAGCGCATCAACGCTGACATGGAATTCATATACCAGAACTACACACGAGCAGGCCGCGCCTACAACTCCGCCTACGAAACCGCTTCCTTCCTCATTGGAGACCGCAGAGCCAACTTAGTAGAGTTCGCTACTCACTATGTGTTCGGAGCAATCATGCCTACCTTGGTGGAGATCTTCATGAAGAGAGGAACAGGAATGCACATTGACAACCGCACAGAACTAATCAAGTCTATATTGTGGCTGTCTTGTGACTTCTACAACATAGCTGTGGTGCCGAGACATGTACGTACCGCGGTTCGACTGCTACGAACGATAGGAAATATTGAGAAGCTTCGTAAGTACCTGCGGCCAGAGTTCATTGACGTCCGCGAAAAGGCTGCAGAGGCCTTGCCTCGAGGCTACAGCACCAGCGAGCCTGAAATCGGCAAAGCCAGCCTTCTATTGCGTATTGCCCGCAGCCTACAGAAGTACCCGCCAGCCCTCTTAGCCATCGAGCAAGAGTTCCAAGCCTTCGTGCTGCATCTCAAGCAGTTGGGACGCACAACTCAAAGAGGTGCCACACCCACAACTCAAGACATTTTGAGGGCAATTGTGCAGTTTCTGCGGGCGTATGACGGAAAGGATGCAGGCCATGTGCAGCTCATCGGCATCAAGACGCTTCGGAAGTTCATCGAGCTGAGCAACGAAAACGCTAGCGGGTCTGCAGCGGAGTGGGGAGCCGAGGACTGGGCGCAGAGCAAACTAGCAGTGCAGCGGAGTCAGAACGAACTGGTGAACCTGCAAGCTGTGTCTCTGGCCATATCTTTGTTCACAAAGACCAAGGACAGGGCACTGAGGAGTGAGTGTCTGCTGCTAATGATAGCGCTGCTGCTGGGGGGCAACCCTCAGGCGCAGGAAGAATTCCGTGCTCAGGCTGCTGACTACCCAGGCAACAAGTTCCTGCATGCACTCAAGTCACTTCTCATGTCCAGCTTCGAACGAGTGCGCAGCAGCTACCTGTCCCGCATAGTCCAGTCTGAAAAGCTCATGCGGGAGTCTTGTCTGGAAACAGCACTCACTGGCGCAGTCTCGGATGTCTCCACTCCCTGGGTCAATAACCACCAAGTCACTGAAGAGGACCAGCACACGGAAGCACAGCAACTTGCGAAGAATGTCCTGCGGGTCCTGCAACTTCTGTGCGAAGGACACAACCTGGCGATGCAGCGCTTCCTGCGGGAACAGCGAGAAAGCGGCACTGTTAGCGCCAAAAGCCTCAACTTGGTGGCACTGGTGGGGAGCATTTTAGCTATGTATGTGAAGATTTTGCACAAAGACAACTTGGAGTTGGGTTTCCAAGTGCTCGACACACTCACTGAAATGACGCAGGGCCCTTGTCGAGACAACCAGCGGGAGCTCAGTCAGCCCAAACTCATCGACAACGGCCGAGACCTGCTCATCAGTCTGAGCACCAAGACTGAAAAGGAAGTGCGCGGCTTCGACCCTGAAGACGACCTTTCAGACGATATCAGCGAACTGAAGAGCAAGACTGCCAGTTTCCTGCTTTCCCTGCTTGAGGGCGAGGTCGACTACGACATTGTGAACCGTATAGTGAGTACTCTGGACTTCAAGATGATCAAGGAACGCATGTCCGAAGTCTTCAAAATCTTCGTGCAGGAGCAACTGAATGCCTCCAGCAGTGACCTGAGTCTCGACGAAATTGAGGACGGAATGAAGCAGGACAGCTTCGATGACAAGGTGCAGGAAGGCTTCAACCTGTTCATACTCATGAACCAGCTGGCGGACAGCAGTCAGTTGGCCGCTGAAAGACTCGACCCGTCCTCCTTCGACAACGCAGATCAGCTCAAAGCCTTCCAGTTCTTCAAGGAACATGTGGGCCGCATAGAAATCCTCGTGGGCAAAGGACTCCAGCGCATCTACTTCCCCATTCTCCCCATCTGCAAATTCATTACAGCCTCAAGCAAGGCTGAGCTTCTTGAGGCCATCAATCGCGAGTCTCCTGCGACCAAGGTCACTGACCTTCTCAAGTTCTCCACCAGCATTATCGAGGAAATGGAGCACAATGAATGGCTCGCCCGGGCTGCCTGGCACCCTGACATGGACAAGTACTATTTCCTGAGAGAAGTGTGCTTGGCACTTGCAGTGTTCATCAACCTGCTCATCCTCTTCTACTACGACTTCACAGAGGAAGTGATGAACTACATGGACCCCACCACTCGGCAAATCATCAAAGTTGCAGGCGCAGTGCTAGTGGCCGCCTCTGCAATCTGCGTACTGCTGTGGCTGTTGCTCAAAGCCTCAGTCACTCTCAAGGAGAAGTGGAGACAGCGGGTCAATGTGTCTGCCTCGCGTCTGCAGGCAGCAGCAGACCTGTCTCCAGATGCACTGCACGCCCTCACTCCCAAAAACACTTGGAAGATTCTGCTGCAACGCGGACCTGGAGCGGCGGAGTTCTGGGTGACAGGCACTCGCAACTTCCGCTTCCGCTCGACTTGGTGTTTGTACTACCTGCTGTCTCTCCGCATGCTCCTGAGTGCCAGTGAACTGCAGATGCTAGTGGTCTATACAGTCGTGGCAGCTCTGGGCTTCATCGACTTGTTCTTTTACGCAACGCTCCTGGTCGACATAGCGTTTCGCTTCCCTACTCTGCGAGCACTTATCAGCGCAATAACAAGCAACAAGACGCAGTTGTTGATGACTAGTATGTTGTGCCTAATGGTAACTTTTGTGTATGCACTTTGGGGCTTTTACATCACTCCGTACATGTTCTGGGCATCTGGCTTCGGCCCGAATGGCTGGGGTGAGTCCACGTGCCAGAGTTTGTGGCATTGCTTCCTCACCACACTTGATATGGGCCCTCGGCTGTCAGGGGGTATTGGAGACGTACTGCTGAAGTTTTCCTTCGATGACAAGCACAAGTGGTACAGTCGCTTCTTCTTGGACTTGAGTTACTTCCTCCTCTTCCGTATCATGTTCCTCAACATCATCCTGGGCACTATCATCGACGCCTTCGCTCAGATGCGAGAGAAGAAGAAATCCAAAGATGCGGATATGCGCAACAAGTGTCTAATTTGCAGTATTGACCGACAGGTACTGGACAGAGCGAACGGCTTTGAAAAGCACGTGCTGGAGGACCACAATGTCTGGCACTACATTTACTTCCTAGTGCATCTCAAGAACAAGGACCCTACAGAGTGGAATGGTTGTGAGAGCCACTGCGCTGCTTTGCTTGCTAAGAACGACATTGCCTGGGTGCCGCTGCACCGTGCACTCAGTCTCGGAACTGCTAACCGTGCTAAGGACTCGCTGGTGGACATCGCGGAAACCAAGGTGAAAGGAGTGACGGAACAGATCCAAGCAGCGCAGCAGGCTATGCACAGCAAGGAGTAGGCTAAGCCATTTTACACCCTAGCTGCGGACACCTGGTGACTGCGGGTTGGCCTTGCCTGTGCCCAGTCCTAAAGCTGCCAGCAGACTGTCTGCGGGGTCAGGCAGCTTGGCTCGGTCGCAGTCTGAGGCCTGAGAGTGGAGTTGCTGTAGCAGCAGGCGTCTGCACAGGTCCACTTCCTGCAGGTCCACTTCCAACTTGTAGTGCAGCAGGGCTAGCCATTGGTTGCGGAAACTGGCTTGGTGGAACTGGTCCAGAGCGCAGCAAACACTCACCACAGCGATTGTGACTGGGGAGAAGAGGGACAAGCGGTAGTCCAGGTAGCACATTGTAGCGAAGGCGTCGCTTTGTTCCGTCACTTTGGAGAAGTCGTAGTTGACTCCAGTCACGTAAATTAGCTGTCTGGAGAGTTCTGCTGCGGTAGGGAAACTCAGTCTCCACTGCAGCTTTTCCAGGGCGTAGATCTCTGTTAGTAAAATTTGTTCCTTTTGGTACTGTCCTGCTCCCTGCTCGAAGGCTTGCTCCAGTGAGAACTTCTGCGTCTCCTCGAACTTGGTGGCCAGCATTAAGGCCACCACTCCCACTAACTGCAAAACAGCCTTGTTGGCGCCGAGTCGGGCGAGCAGTTCATTAACCAGGGCAAGAGACAAGTGAGTTGTGTGGCTCGAGATACGGCACTCAGCAGCGATGTCACACACCCACTGGGCCAAACGATCGCGCATACGCGGATTTACCTCAGAGTTGCAAGCCAGAAAGTCGCCTGCACTCCCTGTGGTCTTCGCCAGAGAAAGCAGGTACCGAAGCATGTCCGTGTCGTAGTCGCTGTTCAGCCGCGTCCTGCGCGAGTCCATCTATTATGGCTCTAAGCTGCAGTTCGCCCCCGGCATTTCGACGAAGGATATTTGAAATGGTGACTTGCTTCCTTTCCGTGCCTCTGCTAGCTATATACGAAGCACGGAGTGCGATGTGTGAATATCGCAAGTGCCGGCTCACACTAAGATTCTAATAAGCGAATTATATACAGAGTGGTACCGGACTTTCCAACACTGGTACAGTTGAGACTAGTGATAGTCCGCTGTTAGACTTAGTATGGACACTGACGACCGCTATGTCTTTCTCGTAGAGTGGTACGACCAGCCCGCGGACCTGGTGCGCAAGTACCACCTCACCTACTACTGCCTCGACCGCACAGTCGATATGTTTGACCTGAAGAACCGCCGCAGCTTCCTGAAGAGGACTCAGGCGCCTGGACTCAGCCTGGCTGATTTGTTCGTGGGAAATACACTCACGCTGTTCGCGAGACAACTCAAAGTTGCCGATTTCGCAGATGCATTTACCAGGGCTAAGTTTGAAAGTCGCCGTTCACGTACCTTTGCCCTCATAAAGCCAGACGCATACTCTCACCTGGGCTCTATTCTGACTCTCATCCTGCAATCCGGCTTCAAAGTAAACCGCCTCAAAATGCTCCGCCTCAGTCCTGCCCAAGCGCAGACCCTATCCCTCGAGCCCCAGTCCCAGTCCAACTCAGAAACCCTCGCCTACCTCACCAGCGACGTAGTCACAGGCCTGGAACTCGTCGGTGAAAGTGCAGTGTCCCTCTGGAAAGAGCTCATGGGCCCTGCTAACTCCCTGACCGCCCGTGTGGACAGGCCTGACAGCATCAGAGCGAAATACGGTACAGACGGCAGTCGCAATGCAGTACATGGCAGTGACTCACAGGCCAGTGCAGGTCGAGAACTCGAGTTTTTCTTCTCTCTCCCTGGCAACTCAGCAGTGCTCAATAACTGCACTTGCTGCATTATCAAGCCTCATGCGATGGCTCAGTCTGGAGCGATTCTGACTGCGATTCTGGAAGAGGGCTTTGAAGTGTCCGCACTGCAGCTGTTCAACCTGGACAAGCAAACCGCAGAGGACTTCTTGGAGGTGTACAAGGGAGTGCTACCGGAGTATGCGCAAATGGTCGAGGAACTGGCCTCAGGACCGTGTCTGGCACTAGAAGTGAGGCAGGAAAACGCAGTTCCCGCCTTCCGTGTCCTATGCGGACCATATGACCCAGATGCAGCCAGACGCACAAACCCGCAATCCCTGCGTGCGAAGTTCGGAACCGACAGAGTGCAAAACGCTGTGCACTGCTCCGACCTGCAAGAGGACGGAGTACTGGAAGTGGAGTTCTTCTTCCAACTGCTGGCCAGTAAGTGAGTACCCGAAAGTAAAGTTAGTTCTGCCACCAGGCGGCTCTCTCACCTTGACTGAGGTGTGGACGTTGCTCGAGGCTTGCGGCTGGCCTCTAGCGTCGTAGCGTGGCTGCTGGTTGTACCCGAGGTCTTCGTACTGCGACTTGCCGTACTGTTGAAATTGCCGCAAGTCGGACCGCTCCTGTGGTCCTTTGGGGCGTCTTTCCTCCTCTCTGTACCTTTCTTCCCTCGGTTCATAGCCTCTATCGGGCGGCTGCTGGTCTCTCTGCTGTTCATACCTCGGCTGTTCGTACCTGGGCTGCTCATACCTGGACTGTTCATACCTGGGTTGTTCATATCTGGGCTGTTCATATCTTCTCTCCTCTGGCTCTCTCCCCGCATATCCCCTTTCCTGCTCCTGATATCCCCTGCGCGGGTCTCTTTCCTCTCGTCTATCCTCCCTCCTTTCCCCATACTCAGGCCGGGCTCCTCTGTCGTACTCTTCAGGTCTGTCGCGAGGAGCAGGGCGCATTTGCTCAGGCCGAGCCTGCTGCTTGCGACTGTCAGTGCCCCAGGCCAGACTGAGACTGGAGTTGCCGCCTGGAGACTGGTGCACCTTCACAGAGGTGAACTCCGTGCCGTACTTCAGCCGGTCATCGTTCATTTTAAAACCGTCCACCCGGCATGGCCTACAGGGAACTAAGGAACTTCTGTGAGGTGATGAGAGCGCTGGGGTACCCGCGCCTCATTTCAATCGAGAACTTTCGCACCTCCAACTTCGAACTGGTGGCGGACATTCTCTTCTGGCTGGTGCATCACTACGACCCGGACTGCGACATCTCAGATGAGATTGAGGAGGAGCACTCCCGGGTCGAGTTCATCAAGTCCGTAGCGAAATTCTTCCTGTCGAAGTCACGCATCAAGCTAAGCATGAAGAAGCTGTACCAGGCAGACGGCCTGGCAGTGCAGGAAATGCTGAAGGTCGCCACACTTCTCTACCAAGCGATGAACTCCAACCAGGGCGAAGACGAAGACTCGAGTCTGGACTTCGGTGCCAACTCCAAACTGCAGAGCGTTAAGTCTGCTCGCGGCTTGGCGAGCGAAATCACAGAAAGTGGCGCCAAGCTGTACGACCTCTTGGGCAGGGAAAAGGACTTGCGGGAGGCGCGGGACAAGGCGTTGACCTTTCTAGACAACATCACCCGCAACTTGGACTCGAATGCTGAGCAGGACTACATCCGCAAGTGCATCCGCGACATCATGCAGGACCAGACCCAGTCTCTCGTCACTATGGAAAAGATGCTCGCAGACCTGGAAAAGGACGAACAGACTCTCGACACCAAGATAAAGAAGAAAGCGACGGAGTTGGAGAGAGCGGAAAAACGGGCAAAAGCCTTGCAGACTGTCCGGCCTGCTTATATGGACGAATATGACCGCTTGGAGCAGGAGTTGGAAAAGATGTTTGAAGCCTATGTGCTGAAGGTGCGCAACCTGTCCTTCCTTGAACACGAATTGGAGATCTACCATGCGAAGGATATGCAGAGGGCTGAGGAGGCGAAGAAGAACTTGGAAGACGACAGGAAGAAGATAGTGGAAGCAGAACAGCGGTTGCTGCGTGGGGAGCAGGAAGACATAGATGAAGCAGGACTGGAAGGGGAGGAAGAGGACGAGGATGAAATGGAGGAGGAGGGCAGGAACCAGCCCAGTCGACCCGCCGCGCGCAGCGGCAACCGGGACGCAGGGGCCCGCGGCCGGCCTGCCCAGGAAGAAGGCTCTGGGTCCGAACAACTGATAGACGACGTGGAAGATGACGAGTCCGGGTCGATGCAAGGCGAGATGGAGGGTCAGATGGAAAGTGACGATGATAACGAGTTCTAGTCGCTTTCCATAGCATTGGATGGGTAAAAAGCGCCCACCGTGGGGCTCGAACCCACGACCACTAGATTAAGAGTCTAGCGCTCTACCGACTGAGCTAGACGGGCTGACAACCTTTGCTTCCCTCCTTCACTTATCTCCCACCAGCAGTCCGCTCAGCTATCTGTTCCTAGTTTTACCCAGTCCTGTATGAGGCCAATACAGACTTGCAGCTTCAATTCAGAGTAGAGGGTAGAGGCATAGAAACTGCAGGTTGCTAAAGACCCTGGGTTTCAGCTGCAGTTGTCCCTGAATTATCGAAGCTAAAGAATATGAGAGGGATACTTCAGGATTTGGCCAGCAAGGATGTATACAAGCGCAGAGAGTCGCTGCAGTCTCTGCATGCCCTTTCCAAGATGCACTCGTCCTCTCTGCCACTGCCCCACATCTCTTCCCTAGTCCGCGAACTCTCTGATTGTCTCTTCGACCCGGACCGTGAAGTCAGCTCTTTGACTCTCGACATCCTGCAGGACCTCTTCAGCGTATTTCTCACTCAGAAAAGCACGGAAGACCTAGGCCTGGACCGAGCCAACGTGTTCTCAGGCCTGCTCCACAAAACCGTAGACCAAAGGTTTGAAGGCAGAGCGAAAGACTGCGTGATTGCCTACGCTAAGTTCGGACGAAGTCCTGCAGTAGTGCTGAGTGAGGTGTATTACCAGGGAGTGTGCAGTGGGGATGTAACCTCCATACAGCCCAGCATTCGCTCCAAGTCAGTAGAGCTCTTTCTGCCTATCATCAACGCCTTTCCTGGCTTTTCCTACGATGAGGACGAAATGCTGACTGTGATCAGACACTTGGCAGAGAGTCTGCTCGACCCTGAAGCAGCAGTGGCGGAAGCGGCGAGGAGACAGTTGTGTCTGTGCGAAAGGGGAGTACCTGTGTTTGGAGAGGTACTGGGGCGTCTCCAGGGAGAGGTGAGGAAACGAGTGGAGGAAGCGCTACGGCCGAGAGAGCAGGGAGCAGCCCAGGACAAACAGGAGGAACGGTGGGAAAGGCCTGCAGACCCCCCTCTGCAGCCTGAAGCAATGCGCACCTTCTCAGACTCTTTCACCAGCGGACTTGACTTCGGCTTCCTGCCCTCCCGTCTACTGCCTCGGCTCCTCGACAAAGAAAACTGGAAAGATCGCATTTCCGCCCTCGCCGAGACTCAAACCTGTCTCAAAGCCTTAGAGACCCTACAGACAGTACTGCCGCATGCCAACAGACTGTTGGCACTAGTCGCAGAGTGGATACAGGACCGGAACTTCAAAGTGTGCACCAGTGGAGTGGAGATATTGGAACACTTGTTGACTTATACAGGCCTGAGTCTGCATGCCGACCTAGTGTCTGTGGCGGCCCAGTGCATTCTCAGACTGGGGGACAACAAAATAGTGGTCCGACAGGCTTGTTTCCGCTGCATTCGGAAGCTACTGAAAGAACTGCGCCTTGCGAAGCTGCTTCCCAGTCTGTTGGAAGGGCTGAAGGCTGCTAACTGGCACTTGAGGGAGGAAAGTCTGAATGTGCTGCTGGCGGCCATGCTAGTGCCTGACCTGGTGCACGATGTGGACTTCCTAGAGCTAGTTCCTGCCCTAACCCCCTTAGTGGAAGACGAGAAGCCGAAGGTACGCTATGTAGCACAAGAAGCCCTCGCAGTGCTTTCTCACGTCTGCGGCAAAGGCCGAGTGTTGACAGAGCTGCAGCCTCTCCTCGACCCTCTGACTCTCGAATCCCTGCAAGAGAAGTTCTCACGCAGAAGTGTGCCTATAGTCCGCGAGGACTACATCGAGTTCCCAAGGGCTGTGCCCGCCAGTGCGCCTCAGGCCTTCATAGCCTTGGGAGAGTCTTCGGAAAGGGCTGAGAACGGAGAAGGGAAAAGAAGACTGAGGTCTGCACTGCGCAGGAAGGAAGAGGAGCTGTTTCCTATTAAGCCGGGTGAAGCTATGCTGCCCATTGCCTTTCCAGACCTGTCCTCCAGTATTCCCCTGCCCTTCGCCTCCTCGCTGCGCGTCTCCAAGCGGCGAGTCATTCGCCACCCCACTTTCCAAGAGCAAGCCAGTGAGATGTTAGACTCGCCTATCCCTGCTGCCACACTAGCACCTGACCTCACTCCAGTCTCCGGCTCCAAACTCAAAGACAGTGCAAGGGTAATCTACACATAGACACCTGTGAAGGCACTAGCGCATGAGCCAGTCCCAGACTCCCCGTCTTACCTCCGTACTGAAGACTTACAACCTTTGGATAGCCCAATGGAAGAGTTCCACCGGATGATCAGGAAAATGCAGAGTGGCGACTGGGTGCAGCAATTCGAGGCGCTCAACATTTGCAGAGCCCTGATGAAGTTCACATCCGATGTGTTCAAATGTGTGAATGTGCACGAAATTGTGTTCCAAGTGCTCATGCTAGCGGACTCCCTGCGGTCCTCTCTGTCCAAAAACGCGCTGATGGCGCTTGCGGAGATGTGTCAGTTCCTGACTCGCTTGGTAGAGCCGGATATAGACACTGTGTCGTCGTTACTATTAAGGAAGGCTGTGGACACGAATGTGTTTCTTTCAGAGGCTGCGGGGAAAGCTGTGGTCGCTATGTGTCAACATTGTGCGGAGGGCAAAGTCGTGAATGCCATATTGACGAATTTGGCAGGAGCGAGGTCTTCCCTTGTCAAAGCAAAAAGTGCGTTTTGTTTTGAACAGGTTTTTCTTCGAATGGACTCCAAGCTTTCGCGACTCCGCGAACTGGACCGTGTGCTGAAGAAGCTGGCTGAGTTCTCCACCGAAGCCTCTCCCGACGTCCGCGGCTGTGCGAAAAGCGCCCTGCGAGCCCTAGCCAACAGCTTCCAAGGCAGCGGCGAACTTGACAAACTGCTCTTCCGCAGTCTAAACTCCGACGAATACAAGCAAGTTAAAACCTTCATGACTCAAACTGTGACCGTGAGGTCCAACCGAGGCGTGCGTCTGCGGGCGCAAAGCTCCCTAATGGACCCTTTGAACCGCAAAGTGCATGCTACTCGCCACAGCTCTCAGTCGCCTACTCTACTGGACGAGGAAGTGACAGAGCAGTTGAAGACATTACAGGAGTTGATCGGAGAGGCGAATTGGCAGGCCAGGAGTGAAGCTGTAGTGCAAGTTACAGAACTGATTCACTCCCACAAGTCACTGAGACAGTCTTCCAAGCTGGTCCTGGCAGTGGATATACTGAGCAAGGGAATGCTGGATCGCAATGCCAATGTGGTGTTTAAGGCGTTGGACTCACTACACAGTTTGTCTGCTGGGGAGGCGAAGATGTCGCTAATGCCTCATAGTGGGGGACTCGTCCAAGCCTTGGTGGGCGCCTTGTCCTCTGGTAACTCCAGTGTACGCTCCTCAGCCCGCCAAGTCCTTTCCCATGTAGTAAGGGAGTGGGAGGCTGGCGCAGTCGTTTCCCCACTAGTCAGTGCCCTGGCCAAAGCCTCAGAGCGAGCCAAAGGCTACGTAGTGGAGGAACTGCTGGAAATAGTGCCGAAGCTGATAGTGAGTCAGCCCACTCTCATTACCAGAGTGGTAGTGCCTGCAGCGAAGTCATTACTGGGCGACTCCAAGCCGGAGATAAAGACACAAGCAGACCGCTTGCTGAAGTCGCTATACGACTTCCTGGGCAACGAGCTGCTGACCAGTCTGAACCAGGAGCAGCTGCCCAGACTGATGGAGATACTGGAAAACTATTGACACTTAATTGGAGAAGGAGAGGTAGACAGTAGGGTAGGAGTGGCTGCTAGCTGTTAGCAGGAATCTCAGTGCAATGGAGCCGGAGCAGTACCAAACCTACCCAGACAGGAGACCGCCCGCCCAGGCTGAGCCGCCCAGACCCAACAATCAGCCTGCAGTGTTGCCTCCTGCACTACAGATTGTATATAGAGACCCCAACATCTTCCATGTGTCCTACAGCTTCATAGCGAATGAGGACCCGATTTACATCCACTGTCAGTACTGCGGAGTGGACACCTATACGAAGGTGGATAGAGAGCATGGCAGAGTGGCTTGGCAGGGCTGCTGCTGCTTTGCGTTTTGTCTGCTATGCTGTTTTCCCTTCCTTGATAAAAGGTTTGATGACGTGTTGCACACTTGCCTTAACTGCGGGGCCTACGTGGGCGGCAAGGAAGGCTGCCAGCAAAGCAACTCCCACTTCCTATTCTCTAGCTAAGAGCGTTACTCGCTCACAGACTGGCAGGTGACGCAGCAGCCCTGCTTCGCACACCCTTCCTTCGCACACTTATATATAAAGCCTCGGCAGCAGGCGCAGTTCTGCCAGTGTGGGTACCACCGCTCGTTCACGTCCTCAGAAAACCCCTCTTCTCCGTGGGAGAAGGGACACTCCGTTCTGCGCAGACAGTTCCCAGTTTCCACGAAGTACCGACATAGTCTGTGAGTGGAGCTCTGCAGCTTCTCTTCTTCCCCTCTCTGTTCCTCGAACATGCGCATTTCCTCCAGCATTTTCCGGATATACTCCTCGTCCTGCTGGCCCTCAGTCACTTCCGCAGCTTCCTGCTGCACGTGCTCCGGAGGTATGTCGATTAGACTGTGCGTTGCGAGGTACTCCGCCACTACGCCTATATCGGCCTCTTCATCCAACAGCGCTAGAGGCAGCTGACACTCACCTTGAAGGTAGATTGACTCTACTTCGTGGGAGTAGGGACAAGTGGACAGGTCGCAGTCGTCTTCCGCCCGTTCATCCCATAGGGAAGGACAGACAGGACGCCGCTGGCTATCAAAGCACCACTTTACCACACTCGGGTACATCTCTTCAGCCTCCGTCATATTCTTTCTAGGAAAGGATGGAGCGGCAGCGAGCTTACTACTAAGAGACAGGGACCTCGCCCAAACCAGGCAATGACAGAACTAATGTAGAGAGGCTTAAGCCTGGTAAAGGAGGAAACAGCCAATTGATAGATTGGTGTGGATGTATTGGGCTAAAGCAGCTGCGGCGGTTTCCTGTAATAAAGGCGGTATCTCTGCGGAAATAGACTGATATATATCTGCTGAATGTATGTAAGTGGGGCACCACTATATCCATCACAGCACTTTCCCTGCTCAGAAAGTCTTTATTCTTGCTTGAAATACGGCGAAACACCACAGATTCAGTCTCTTTTCGATCCCTTGCACTTCCCTAGTCTTCCTAAGTCCACAGGCCGCCTGTGTACAGGTGCTAATGTCAATACTTGGCCTTCGGCCCATATTATCCAATGCTCGCAACCGCTGACCTCGACCGGTTCATTGAGCAACTCAAAAAGTGCGAGTTTATCAAAGAAAGCGAGGTCAAGTCTCTCTGCGCCAAAGCACGGGAAATACTCACAGAGGAAGGCAACGTCCTGCAAGTGCACGCCCCGATCACAATATGCGGCGACATCCACGGCCAATTCTTCGACTTCATAGAGCTGTTTCGGATCGGTGGAGACAGTCCCTTCACCAACTACCTGTTTATGGGCGACTTCGTGGACAGAGGGTACTTCAGTGTGGAAACTTTCCTGCTGATGCTGGCGCTGAAGGTCAGGTACCCTGACCGTGTGCAGCTGATCCGCGGGAACCACGAAAGCAGGCAAATCACGCAGGTGTACGGCTTCTATGACGAGTGCTTGCGGAAATACGGCTCTGCGCAGGTGTGGCGCTATTGCACTGAAATCTTCGACTTTTTGGCTTTAGCAGCTGTGATAGACGGCAAAGTCTTCTGTGTGCACGGAGGCCTGTCGCCCGCAATCCAGGAAATCGACGACATCCGCAAGCTCGAGCGAAGACAAGAAGTGCCCCACGAAGGTCCGATGAGCGACTTGCTCTGGTCAGACCCAGAGGATATCACAGGGTGGACTATCAGTAACCGGGGCGCTGGGTACTTGTTTGGCCAAGACGTCGTGCAGAAGTTTAACCACGCCAATAATGTGAACTTAATTGCCAGGGCGCATCAGTTGGTGATGGAGGGGTACAAGGTCACTTTCAATGAGACTTTGGTGACGGTGTGGTCTGCGCCGAATTACTGCTACCGCTGTGGGAATATAGCCGCAATATTGGAACTTAATGAGCAGCTGGGAAAGACGTATAAGACTTTCGAGGCTGCGCCGCAGCAGGACTCCAAGAACGTCCCGCCCTCCAACCCTGCTCCTGAGTACTTCCTTTAGACTTAGAGTTAGGCTAACACCTGAGGAACAAGTCTCCAAAGGAAAAGTCTGCATCTATGTCTATAGGTCTGTATTTTTATATCTGTCCATAACTCCTCTATAGCCAGTCACAGGTATCAAACAGACTTGTTACTTTTCCGCTTTCCAGCCAATTCACTCAGTCCTCTAATCAATCCATCAGTTCCATCCTCTCCAGTAATATTACCATCTCAAATGAGTCTCGGCAATGAGGACCACCTCGGCTGGAGCCAGTCCAAACGCTACGCCGCCGCCCTCTTCTACCTAAGCAACGTGCACTCCAACCCCATAAACGAAGCCCAATGGGCAAGACTGAACGCCCTCCAAATGCTAATTGCCTATGGAAAGTTCAGTAACAGCGTACACCCGCAGGAGTTTGTACTCTGCTCTGCGCAGGAAAGGAAGAAAAGGGAAGAGGACTGGAAGAGTGTTTCGCACCTGCAGAAGTCGCTGGCGATGCAGCAATTTTTGGACATTATGGATAACCTGTTTCCGATTTGGTGGAGGACGAGAGCTGTGCTTGAGGATTTTGATGGAGAGTGGGGGTCCCTAGCAACTCTGAGTGGACAGGAAAGCGTGACCAGTTGCAAGGAGCGAAGCAGCGCACTGGAAAAGTCAGAAGACCGCAAGCGAATCCGACTGCGGAGAAGTGGGTCTAGGAATGCAAAAGAGTCCAAAAGTTCCTATTTGATGCCAACAGCGCTCGAGAAACTGCAAACCTATGAATTCCAACAACTAACCTCCACTCTCCCTAAGCTTCCCAAGCTAAACGCAATTCAAGACGCAGCCAGTACTCTCTCCCGTCTCAAAGGCTCCTACGAGGCTCCCCGCAAAAGCGACCCTTCCCACGACAGCAAGTACTATCAGCTGCAAAGAAGCACCAGGGAGGACAGGGAAAGCACAGAGGAGCTGCCCAGACAAATACTCAGCGGACTGTATGAAACTTTGTCGTCTGGGAAGCCTACGACCAAGCGGGAAACGGAGTTCCTTAAGAACTTGGTGACTGGAGTGGTGGATAATGAAGGCATGTATGCGACACTAGTGGAAAAGCTGGAAGAAGCAAAGAAACAGCCTCATTTGCCTGCGAATCTGACCTATCCCACTGTAAACTCCGTGGCTTTGGAAGAGCTTCTGCGTCCCCGCCTCTCCCTGCCCCTATATCTCCTGAAAGTGCTGGAGCCCTTCCTCTGTGCAGAGTCCCAGGCCCTGCCCAGTCTTTTCCCACTGTTCCTCAAAGACCTGCACCAGTGCATCGATTCCCTTTTCGCCTATGTCCAGGCTTTGGAGCAGCGGACTATGGCAGCGGAAAGGAAGTTGGAAGATATGGAGTTCGACTATGATACGACAGTAGTGACGTTGGAGGCGATTGTAGAGCTGTACAGCCTTAAAAACAGGAAGTCGGTGGAGTGGGCGCTGTCGACGGTCGATAAATCGCAGTATCAAGTCGAAGTGTGCAGAGGATTACTTATACTGAAAGGGGAAAATGCGAATAGATTGCGAAGGTGCGAAGCTGAAATGTCGGAAATGATGGAAAGCCTGATACGACTGGAAAAGGAGCTCATTGAAACCAGTATGGACCGAGACAAGTTGAAGGACTACAACAGACTCATCGAAATGAGCGTTTATTACGGAGTCGAAAACACATTTAAAGGGAAAAACATCGGTAAAAGTCTGCTTCAAACCGCAAGTGAGGAAAAAGCAGCCGGGCAAAAGGTCACACAAGAATTGGCGAAGCTGAAAGCGGAACTGGCGGAAACGAAGCGGGAAAACGACCTGCTGCACAATCGTATGAAAGGCATGCGCAGGTCTTCCATCCTAATTGCAGAGGAGGACGACTAACTAGTCCTAATAACCTTTGGAGAGGAAATGCTGGGAAAGCGGGAAATGTGCAGAAAGGGAAGAAATATGGATGGGAAGTGGGAAGAGACGAAAGCTTTGATGCAGGCGATAGTGAATCGGAAGATGGAGGGACTGGGGAAAGCTGTAAGGGGGCAGACGCAGGCTTTGAGGAAGATGCAGGAGAAGCTGGAAATGCGCCTGCACGGATCAGAGGCGAATAGGCCGAGAGCATCAATTGCAGTGATGGAGAGTGGTAAAGGAGCACAGGAGTCGGACAAGGCAACAGTTACGCCTACAGACCTATCCGCCTCCCCTCGTCTGCCGCTATCTTCCTCTGACTCTCAGTCCCGCTCGCCTCCCTCTCCCCTGTCCTCTGTAGAGGCGGAAATCCTGGCCCTGGAGTCCCTGCACTCCCCCAGTGAGTTGCAGCCCTGTCCTCCCTTCCGTCTGTCTCTCGGTCTGAGAAATGCGCTAAGCATGCTCACTTGCGACCTACCCTCTGATTGTCCAATAGCCTATCAGCCGGAGGCCATACGCCTATATCGGCTGTTCTGCGGACTCCAGGGACTACCTGTATCCCCCCTCGATGGTGAAGTGTGGCAGGAGTGCCAGTCCTGCCTAGCCCTCGACTCCTCCCTGAAGCCCCGGCTGTTAACTTCAATTGCCCACTTCGATTTCTCATATGAGAACTTGAATCGACTTCCAGGCCTACTGTCAGATCTGCCAGTTTCGTGTCAGACCTGGCAGCCCGCAGCAGTGCTGCACCGGGTAGTACTGGAGGCTGCGGCCTACGCAGGTCTACTGCCAGACAAGGAGCCAGTGTGTAGACGCTATGAGCGACTGCTGAGACTGAGGGAAGAAAGGAGAAGTAGGTAGGAATGGTAGAGACTGGCTCATAATGAACAGCTCGCCCTCCATTAGTCCTCGTGCTTCCAACTTCTTTTCCAACAAGGTCAGTCCTGGCGGCTATGCGCGGCCTACCATTGGCATCTATGAAATCACTGCTGAGAAGCAGGAACGCATGGAGCGGCTCAGACAGGAATTTAATGAAATCGACGCCAATCGGGACCAGAACCTCACCTTTGAGGAAATCCGCACTTTCCTTTCCAAGAAGTCCGGTCAAGAGTTCGACGAAGTCCTATGTCAAGAGCTGTTCGCTTCTATGGACCGAGACAAAGACGCAGGAGTGACAGTGGACGAGTTCATCCTCAGCTACGTGCAAGCCGAGGAACTCATCCAAACCCGCATTGACCAGCTGGACCGGCAGATCACCGACAACCAGCAGCACTTGGAAGAAGCGAAGTGGAAGCTGCAAGAGGCGGAGAAGATGGAGCGGACCAATGCCAATGGGATAATGGTCGGGAGTGTGCTTACTTGCCATGTGCGAGAGGCGAAGAACTTGAAGCCGATGAATATGCGAGGGAAATCAGACCCGTATGTGGTGTTGACCTGTGAGCGCCAGCGCATCGAAACGAAGTACATAGCGAACGAAGTGAACCCGGTTTGGGACGAAGTGTTCACTTTCCAGATAGAAAAGAAGGACTCCAACTTGAGAGTGACTATCATGGACAGGTCTACTTTGGGCAGTGACGAGTTCCAGGGTATTGTTGTGATTCCGCTTAGCACTATCGAGGACCAGCTAAAGCACGACAATTACTACGAATTGAAGGGCAAAGACCAAAAAGAGCCCTGGCCTGGGAAGATCCGTCTCGGCCTGCAGTGGGTCTATAGCAAGGTCAAGTACTTCCAAACCATCATCCAGCAGTGGGGTGAAAGCCTGGAAATGGACAGGCAGGAACTCGACTACTTGAAGGGACAGCTGCAAAAGCTGGACAAGCCGTTCGGCCACTTGCTGGAGGTTAAAGCTCTCAAGAACATCCAAAACAGCTCCCGCGTAGGGATCCGACTCGAAGGCTTCGAGCTGGAATTCAACGTAAAGCTGGACCAAGCACTCAACTTTTCCTTCGTTAAGGGACTGGACTGGAACTGGGCCGCTTTCCTCAGTATGTTGGTCTACCTCGTCCTCAGTGTCTTGCTCATGTTCACTCGGTCTGACTTCCCGGATGTAAGTCCTACATAGGTGGCATTGGCTGCGGCTCTGTATTACCTGTGGGTCACCAAGTCCAGGTCCTCCAAAGGCTACAAGGGACTGGCAGTGGGGCTGCTGCTTTCGGAAGTGTACGACTTGATATGGTTCTCGGCTGTGGGACTGGGGTGGACTGGGGCGGTGGAGACGGGCGGAGGACTGCGAGGCTTGTGTCTGTTCCTAGCAGTGGTGAATTTCCTGGTGAAGCTGCCGATCTGTGTGGTGGTATGGAAGACAGCTATGGACCTGAGTAAGAGCAGCGAGACTCTGCGGTAGGATACGAGGCCGATAAGGCCTCATTTAGCCTAGGAATTCCCGTCCACTCCTATCCTCCCCTCTATATCCACCATTAATCTTATAATGGATATAATCCAGTTCCCATGGACAGACCGTTGGCTGACCGGCAGCGAGTACCAACACATGATCCAGCACTACAAGGACTACAGCGAAGTGTTCTGTCTGGAAGTGGCCTCACTGCACCCCTGCTCCATCTACTCGAGTCCCAGCCACGGACTGGTCTACTATCTGCGCCAGCAGACACTCAGAGACCTCGGCTTTCCCAGAGTCAAAGGTCTCAGGAAAAGCTTTAAATGGAAGAAAATGAACTTCTTGACGCCCTTGCCGAAACAACAACCCCTCGTGCACTACTTAGTGGCTACCGGCCGCCTGGGCACCATTTGCTATCGAATGCACGTAGTGGCCTGCACTCCGGAACTGCCCTTGCTCTGTCACATGCTAAAGCTGCAGGACGACCTCGCTCTGGGAGTGGGCATTCTGCCCAGACAGCACTTCAGAGACACTGCCGGACCCTTGCCCCGTCTAATGTCCGTGCCTGAGCCTAGGACCAGTCCTGCGGTTCCCATGAAGCGGGAGCGCGCCTGGCTGCGGGGACAGGACCTGGGCTGGCACTCACAGGGGGGAATACATCCTGTGCATGCCCTGGCGCTGCGCTATTTGCTGGGACCATTTGAGTGTGAAGAGGACAATTCGCTGCGGGACAATGATGAAGTAAAGCAGGAATTCCACTGCAAGTATGAAGACATGTATTAATGCTAGGTGTAACGTTGGACTTTAGATGGAGGATTTCCTACATTTCTAGAGGAATTCTGTATTTCCTCACATTATAATATGAAAGTCCCTCCTGCTGAGTCGAAGACCCCCAGTTCTTTGCTGAAAGAGCTTTCAGACCGCAGTGGGCAGCAGACCGAATTTATCTACCAGGAAGAGACGAAGGCAGGAGAACTCTCGTTTGTCTGTGTTGTGATGTGGGAGAAGCAGGAGGTGGGCAGAGGCGTAGGCCGCAGCAAGAAGCTAGCCAAGCAAGAAGCCTGCCTACAAGCCATCAAGACTCTCACCGAGGAAAAGCAGCACAAAGCCATCCTCAGCACCCTGTACCACGGCTCGCCAGCCCAGGCCCTGCAGCAGCTCGCCCAGCAGCGCAACAGCACCCTCTCCTTCCAAGCTCCAGCCCTCTGCAGAGTCTACTGGAACCACCTGCTTCTCAGCTCTGCGGAGAGCTTCAGTCCGTCAGAGGCCAAGCGACTGGCGTGTCTCGCTGCTATGGACCAGCTTGCAGAGACCAATGACCCAATTCAGGTTTCGGTGGAAGTGGGGCAAAGTTCAGCCTCAGAGGCTTATTTACGCGTAAAGGACTTGGATTTGGTGCTTTCTGATGTGCAGGGAAGGGAACTAAAGGCGGTTATTGAGGCTGTGAAAAGGTGGAAGTTGCTGCTGAATCCGCTGGGAGTGAGGGATGTTTGCGTATTAGGGTCTGCGGCTACTGAAACTGTGAGGAAAGGGAAAGTTGCAGTGGACGTGGGACTGGTGGCGGAAGGCGAAATCGACCTGGAGACCTGCTCAATAGCACTGCTTAGTCAATATTTTGAATTGGAAGGCCGAAAAGTTGCATTTGCCAAGGGAGAATCAGGCCAAATTTGCGATTCTTTAGCCCTGATTAAAGCGGGAAACACGCAAATTCGCTGTTTCCGCCTGAGTCCCTACTCACACCTCCTTTCCTACATCCCTTGGCTGCAAATCCACAGCCCCACTCCCACCCAAATCAGCATTCTCCGGCTTCTAAAGCACTGGAAAAGCTTGAAATCCTTACAGCGAGACCTGCCCGGAGAAGTGCTGGACTGGGCTGTGCTTGTCAAGGTGACTGCGGGGATGAGTATGGGAACGGGACTGAGGCGAGTGGTGGAGTGGCTGGCCGGAGGAGGACTGCTGGCAGGCAGAGAAAGCGAACTAGACCAGTGGGTGGTCCAGGCTCTTGCTGGGAAAGCAGACGAGATAGTGGAAGTTACGAGAGAAGCTTTTGTGACAATGGTGCAAATTGCGAGGGAGAGCATTTCCACCGTACTCTAGTTCTATTACCTATTCGGGGTGAAAGCGCAGAGACTCATCGTAGACTTTGCTCTGCAGTAGCGGCTTCGTAGGCGTAAAGTCGTCAAAGCTCCAATCAAACGGCGCCGTAGCTTTCGGCTCCTCCTCCGGGTTATGCAGCCCCTCGAAGTACGGATGCTCCATGCACTGCTCTATCGTGAAGCGCTTATTCGGGTTGAACACCAGCATGTTATTGAGCAAATCCAGCGCCACAGGGTTGGCCTTGGGGTAGAGCGTCGACCACGGCACTCTCTGTCTTCTCGGCAAGTTGCGGATGTACTTCTTAGCGCTTTCATTGCCGATGAAGTTGATATCCTCGGTGGAGGGCATGCCGAGCACTGCGATGATGCGCTGCACTTGGTCGAGGTAGTCTTCGCCGGGGAAGAGGGGAGCCCGGCCTAGGAGCTCTGCAAAGATGCACCCGGCGCTCCAGATGTCGATGGCTTTGGAGTAGTGGCTGGCGTCTAGGATTATTTCAGGAGCCCGGTACCAGCGAGTCACTACATACTCCGTCAAATCCCCGCCCATCCCAAACCCTCTCGCCAGTCCCAAGTCGCAAATCTTCAAGTCGCAGTTCTTATTGAGGAGTATGTTGCTGGGCTTCAAGTCTCTATGTATGATGTTGGCGGAGTGCAGGTACAGGACTGCACGCAGCATTTGGTAGATGAAGTATTGGGTGTGCTCGTCGCTTAGTTCTTGCCGGGAGTAGACGACTCGGTGCAGGTCGGTCTCCATGAGGTCGGTTATTATGTAGATGTCTTCGAAGCCGGTTCGGGCGGAGGGCTTTTGGACATCTAGTAGACTGATGATGTTCTCGTGGTCACAGTACCCCAAAATTTTGATCTCACGCAGTATCCGCTTCGCATCAATCAAGTCTTCAAAGGCCTTCGGCACTTTCTTGATAGCGACCTTGGTGTTGGTATTCTGGTCCAAAGCACTTACCACAACTCCATAGGCGCCGTGTCCAATTTGCTTGATGAACTGGTACTTGTCGTCCACCGTAAAGGTGGTTCCGGCTGTTTCGAAAGTGACCTTGGCTGGGCGGGTGTCTCGAGGACGGGCGCGGGCTTCCCCCAAGCCTCTGGACCCTGTCCTAGCATGGTTCCGTTGACTCATCTTATCACTATTAGCGGAACTAAGGCCTAATTACGCCCCGAGAGACTCGATTATGAGCCTGTGTCATGAGCAGTGAAAAGCGGTCCCTAGTCAAATTGGGCAAATTCGGCCGCTCTGCGTCGTCCCGCTCCAAAGTCTTCAGTAGCAGCGCATGGCAGCTGTCCAGCTCCTCCATCCTCAGCTGCACCTTGAGAAACAGCAGTTCCAGCCACTCGTCTCTGAACTTGAACTGTTTGAATTGCTCCAAAGCTGCTAAAGTGCTCACGATGGCAATGGTGAGACTGCCGAATTGGGAGAGGGGGTAGTCGAGGTAGCACAGGGTGGAGAGCTGGTCGGATCTCTCGATGATTCGGGAGAAGTCGTACTGCACGCCTGTGATAAAGAGTAGTTGGCGGGTTAGTTCTGCTGCAGTTGGGTAGTGCATGATCCACTCTAGCTTCTCGAGGCAGTACAGCTCAGCAGTGATAATGTCCTGTTTGGGGTAGAGGCGGGCTGCGTGGTTGTAGGCGTGCTCGAGCGTGTAGTCCATGCCTTCCTCGTACTTCGCGGAGACCATGAGTCCGACTACGCCCACCAGTTGCAGGGCGGACTTGGGCGTTTTGACCTTGGCGAGGAAGAGAGCGATAATGGTGAGAGCCAGTTGGGAAGCGTGGGCGCTCATTTTGATCTCAGTGCACAGTCCAGCCACCCACTTGACCAGTTTGTCCCTCATCCACACCTGACACTCCGCATTATGGCTCAAATAGTCCCCTAGCGGCCTCTGACCTCGCTCCAGCTCCAACAAGTACCTGAGCACCTCTTCACTGTACTCTGCTGTCAGATGCAACTTGAAAGGGTCCATTGTGCAAATATTCGCATGAGTGGCTGATGGAATGGGAAAAGAGTGGGTTAAAAGGAGCCGTTTGGAACTGCTAATTTAGGAGTTTAAAGGTCTTTATTGCTATCGAAATCAACGTCTGTTTCCCTGCTTTCGAATCCTGAAGTCCCATATACAACTTTCCACACCTTTAAGTGTCTATACTCTTCACTCACTCCACAAATCAGCACACTTTCTATAGCCAAACAGACTGCATGCATACAGCCTTTGCCTACCTCAGGCAGTCGAGTAACCACCGGAGTTCCCTGCATATCTGAAAGCAGCAGAAATTCCCTACCCGGGAGCAAGAGACAGTCCAGCCAAGCCAGTGCCGGGCCTTCCACTAGGCCTGCGACTGGGATAGGGGGCAGATACTGGTCACAGGTGGTATCTAGCACTTCTATCAGATCCCTCGAAGGGAAATATATCTTTTCTTTCCATAATGCCCCGGAACTAGCTCGAGTGTTCCTCAAGTCTGGCACTCGGGTCCATTTAGACTCCTTCAAGTTCAGTTTTTCACAAGTTGCGACTGCATTGAAGAAGCCAATGTCGCATTCAGACCCGCCAAAGAGGTACACACTGCATGAAGTTACGCAAATTCCAGGGGTCATTCGCTCTTCCAATAGGTTGGGAAGTTCAGTTTCCAGGTTATTACTGGGGTCGAGTATAATAGCTAGTGCGCTTTCAGGGAGATGAATAAAGAGCTGGAAGGAGGGAAGAACGCCTATAGTCAGGAGAGAGGTAAAAGTCCACCAACGGTGCGGCTTGCTTGATTTTAGGTCCAACTTGTCCATTCTTCCGTTTAGATGTAGTCGATAGAGGGTGTTTTGGTATATAACCGGTAGGTAAGAAGCCTCTGAAAAAGCCCGAAACTGACACATAGTCCGGACTCCCACTGCAGTTTGCAGTGGGAAATGCAGGTCTAGTAGAGGCTTCCAGACCTCGTCACTGAGACTTGCTTGGTGCCAGGCCTGTGAAAGTGGAGAGACGCACAGTAGCAGGTCTGTAGGAGACAGCCACTTGCACACTTCCAACTCCAATCTCATACTTCTGTATATATAAGTAGCCATTTAGTGCTATACTATCCCATCTAAGCCTATAATGGCTGGTGTGATGCGAGCAATGGTGATTAATGCCTTCGGTCACTACACTCAGGCCCAAGTCACTGAGCTGCCCAAGCCCCAGTGCCGGCGAAGTGCTAGTCCAGGCACAGTTCTCCGATCAATCCTTCGGATTTCTTCATGGGAGGGAAATGCGGAACAAGTATGCCGATGCCAGCTGTGCCGGGTTGGAAGGAGCGGGAGTAGAGGTGGAGTGTGGAGCAATTGGTGAAGTTGAGGGAGGAAATTACCTTTGACCAGGCAGCGACTATATGGGTGAACCTCATGACAGTGATGATGCTAGAGAGCAAGTTAGGAGAGGGAACTATGGAGCAGTGGTCCAGAACGCTGCTAACTCCGCCCTCGGCAAAATCCTCATCAGACTTTATCGACAGGACGCCACTCATCAATATAGTCAGATCTGCTAGCAGCGTTGAAGGTCTGAGGACTGAAGGAGCTGAACATACTCCTCAGATGCCAATTTCCTTCCCGACTACAAGGCTGCATGCAAAGACTAAATGCTACTTTTGCATTTGATGCAGTGGCTGGAGACAGGAACAGTCCTATCCGGTCTCTGTGCGGGCGGAATTGTGTATGTCTATGGCGGTCTCTCAGAGCAGCCTTCCAACGGCATCCAAGCAAGCGACGTCATCTTTCAGGGCAAGCGAGTGGAAGGTCTGGCTCTCCGCCAGGACAAACAAGCCATTTGTACGGAAATCCAACTCTCCAACCGAAGTCGCTGGCCACGACCCTATGTCCCAATCCGCCCTGACTTCCTACAAGGCCAATATGTCCGCTGGCAAGATCCTTCTCCACCCTATTAATCCCTAGCTAGTTCTCAGTCCTCGCAACCATATTTGTTGAAATAATGCAGGCTGTACTAGTTGACGCTTTCCGTGATGACTCCAAAATCCACGCAGGAGAAGCAGCGCGGCCAATTCCCAAGGCAGGAGAAGTACTGATACAGGTGGAAAGCTCGGTTATCGGCCATTTCGACTTCGTGATTTTGGCAGGGGCGTATGGAGGCTACGGACTGCCGTTTGTGCCAGGGGCGGAAGGGGCTGGGACAGTGGTGGAGTGTGGAGAAGGGACGGAAGCTCTACTGGGCGTGAGAGTACAGACTATGGGAGTGGGGCTGTGGGCGCAATATGCAGTAGCAAAGGCTGAGCAGGTGGTGCCTTTGTTGGATGAAATCAGCTTTGACCAGGGGGCAGCGATGTGGGGAAACCCTGTCGCTGTACTTATGTTCCGAGAGTACGTCAAAAAAGGCGGCCACAGGGCAGTAGTTCAGAATGCAGCTAATTCCGCTCTCGGCAAAATGTTCATCCGCCTCTGTCAAGTGGAGGGAATTCCCCTTATTAACATCGTCAGATCCGCTGCAAGTGCTGAGACTGTGCTATCCGAAGGCGGAGAAAATGTGCTGAACTCCTCAGATGCCAATTTCCTCACCGACTACAAGGCTGTATGCACAAGACTAAACGCTACTATTGCATTTGACGCAGTGGCTGGAGACATGACAGGAACCGTCCTATCCGGTCTCTGTGCAGGCGGAGTTGTGTATGTATTTGGCGTGTTGTCTCACCAACCCTCCAACAGCCTCCAAGCCAGCGACATCATCTTTCAGGGCAAGCGAGTGGAAGGTCTAGGCACTGTGGTCTGGCTCGGAAAGAAGGCAAATGAGGAGAAGCAGCAGCTCTACAGGGAAATTCAGCTTTCCCTGTCCACTCTCTTCAGAACTGAATTCGTCGGGCACTTCCCGCTGGCGCAGGTGCAGGAAGCACTGGCCAGCTACAAGGCCAACTTATCAGCGGGGAAGGTGCTGTTGCACCCGAATAGGCACTAACTAGTAGGCGTCTACCAATGAAGCTGGCAATAGGGCTGAAACTGACCGGGTGTGAGTGGGGAAGTTACAGACGATATTTTAGAAATATCAGCTTTTCGGGGTGTTTTTTTGATGATTTTGTAAAATTTTCAGCAGATTTCTACTTGGAACCCGTCAAAGTAGTCAGATTTCCCTCTGAATTCTGATATATACGACCAATTCCCCTAAATCCTAACTTACTAGCCTTCCTCCCTGCCTACCCCGTAACTCCCATAATTCCCAATGGTCCGCAACTCCGAACTGCCCGAATCCACGGAAGAAGACCTGGAAACCATCGTAATCAACCAAAAGCGCATAGTAAGTCCCACTCAGACCCACCGCAGAATGTACCTAAGGGAAGCTGGCATGCAGGTGCTGTACAATGGAGCGCACTTGGACATGGACTCCTGCTTCGGTGTCTCCCAACGGCCTTTCCGCTCCAATATCGTGTTTCTGGACGAGGACGAGGAGGGCGGGGGCACTGCCAGGACCACTTTGGTGTATTCCTGCAGTGAGAAATTGATCATTTTCAACATGTTGTCGCAGAAGCAGGCCTTTTTGCCCTATGAGGCCAGGGGCAGCATCAGCTTCCTCGACACGATTCGCAAGAAAGAAGGACTGATATATGTGATTGGAGAGAGGTACCCGGAATCACCGCCTTCGCTGGTCTTTTACATCCCTGACAGGAAGCCTGTAGTGCTGCCCCACTCCCACCTCAAGCCGAACGCCTACCTGAAGCAGGTGAAACTACCTCGAGAAGCCCACATCACTCGCAATGTATGCGTCAGTCTCAGCAGCTACCCACATGTCCTTTCGATATGGAAAATCGACAAGCAGAAGCTACTGACTGAGAAGGAACTGAAGGTGCAGCAGCCTGTGTTCGACCAGGACCCAGAGAACCCTCTGCAAATCGTAGTGGCAGGCTACAAGTACCTCCGATTGTGGGAAATCAACTTGCAGGAAAAGCGCATAGACGAGTCGCAGGTGCACTTGGTGCACTTGAAGGTAGAGAGGGACACGGACTTCATAGATGTCAAGTATGTGCCGGGGAGCAAGACGCTGTTGGCACTTTCAGGGGATAATAAGGTGTATGTCTTTGAAAACAATGAGCAGGTCAAGCTGGTAAATGATGTATTCACGCCAGGCAGCCAGGGACTGATAAGTCCAGTTCAGCAGGACCAGTACATCGCTGTGATAAACAAGCAATTGGGACAAATTACCCCGGAAACTGCTCAGGCGGAGTGCCTGGCTGTGTCGCGGAGAGGCTTTTTTGTGGGCGGGAGTGGCGGCTTTCTCTCGGTTTTCTTCTTTGAAGACGGCAGGCCTCCTCTGCACATCAGCACCACCCAGCTGAGTCCCTCCGCCACCCACACCAAAGGCCTATCCGTGTCCAGCGACGACCAAACGATAGTCTGCGTGTGTCAAAAGAGCATCGACTCCACCCAAATTGAGTCGAAATCCGGGCGAAGCGGCACTGAAGACGAAATGCCGGAGATGAAACTGGAGTTTTACCTAGCGAATTTGAAGAAAATAGAGAGTGAGTTGCAGGATGGGGTGTGGCCGCTCTTCCCTGCGTCCCAGCACTTTGGCGCTATTCGCGATATTTCGATTTCAGTGTCGAGGAATCAAGTGGTGACTGTGGGGGATGATGGATACCTACGAGTATGGCACTATGTGACCGAGTGGAAAGGTGTGATCGAACACAAGTTCCCGGAACACGCACTATCAGTGGGTCTGCATCCCCACGGCTATCAAGTGGCTGTAGGGTTCAAAGACGCTTTTAAGGTCTTTTCCGTGCTGGACGAGCAGCTCTTCCCGATCATCGACCAAGTGGTGAAGATGTGCTTCGGACTGGCGTACAGCCCCGGAGGACGCTACCTGGCAGCCAATAACGGAGGGACAGTGTTTATTTTGTCTCCCTATACACTTTCTATTGTGGCCAGCTACGCCAGTCACTCTGCCCCGGTGCACAGTCTGGTCTGGAACCATGTGGAAACGCTACTCACGTCCTGCTGCTTCGGAGGCTCTGTCGCAGTCTGGGACTTGCAGAAATGTGAACTCCGAGGCCCCTCCCCTACTCGCGGCGGCAAGCTCTTTTCCGCCTGCTACGACGAAGACTTCGACATGTACCTCGTCCTCACCAGCGAGGGCATCTGCCGCATCCACACCGAAAACTGCAGCCGCACCTTCATCCTACCCACCAACAACTTCCACTATACAGCCCTGCTGCTAGTCAAGGAACTGGGGCTGCTTTTTCTGGGCACTAATATCGGCATACTGCGTATTGCGCTTTGGCCGCTGTTGCCGAATGTCGACACGGAAAGTTTCGATTTCCAGGATGTGCAAATACATGCGAAGGACATAAATCGCATTGAAGTGTCGATTCCACATGAAGAATTAGCCACTGTGGGCGCAGATGGGTCTGTTTTCCTCCATTCCCTTAGAATCCTGCAAGCGGGCGCCCGCATTCCGCTTTCCAAAGCCCTACTCCGAGATGTGAACCCCCATCAAAGCCTGGTGCAGTACACCACCCCGGACAGCAAGGTTTTCAGCCTTTTAGCACTCGTCAAAAGAGACAAACTGGACATTCTAACCGCACGCATAAGGGAACTGGAAGACGGCACTTCGACCCTCAAAAGCCAACACAAGTACAACTTAGAGACTGTGGAGCGGGAAAACAAGGACGAAGTGGAGAAGTTGAGAGCTGACTATGAGGACAAGTTGCGATTTGAAGGGGACTATATCGCCAGGCTGAAAAAGGACATGGAGAGCAGAGACACGGAGTACAAACTCAGTTTAGCCTCCGTCAAGTCCCAGCATGAAGTTGAAATGGAGGAAATGGCCCGCAAGCACGATCTTCAGCAGACAGAACACCAGGACAGGTATGATACCTTGCGGGACGAAATGGAGGAGTTGAAGGCAATGTATGCGACCGAAGTGGAAAGTCTCATAAACCTGCACAAAGAGGTGAAGGCGAATATCGAGCGAGACTGCCAAAGCCGAGTGAAGGAGGTAAAGGACATGTACGGAACCCTGTGGGAAACTATGAAGAAGCAAAGCGAGGAGTACGAGTCCGGCCTGCAAATGACTGAAAAGGAATACGAAGACGAACTCGCCAAAGAGAAGGAGCGGCTTTCCAAAGCACTCAGTGAGGCTCAGGACGAAGTCCTCGCCCTGAAAGCCACCAACAAAACTTTGGCGACTGGCAAGGACGAGTCCACCAAAAGGGAGGACGGGCTGACCAAGAAGACCCAGGACCTGGAGGAGCTGCTCAGGTCTGCTAGACTGGAAATTGAGGAGTTGAAGGGCAGGATGCTCAAAATGCAGGAACAACTGGTCGAGCGGGAAGACGTCATTAAGAAAAAGGAAAACACTATCAAGGAACTCCGCTCCTTCAATATCCACTTGCAGAACTTCCGCTTTGTGCTGGACCAAAAGATCAAGGCGCTGAAGGACGACAGAGGGCCGATGGGCGAACAGATGGTGAACCTGCAGAGACACATCAGAGACATGTACTCGGAACTACTCGAAGAGTTCGAAAACACCAAATCCAGCGGCAAACTAGCAGCTGAGTTGAAGGCAAAAAACCGCAGTTTGAGCGACTTGAACTCTCAACTGCGCAGAGAAATCGTCCTGGCGAAGCGCAAAGTCGCTCTCATTCAGAGTGACTTAGTCCAGTTAGTCCGCATCACGAATAAGGACTCCTTGCTCTTCGGCCTGAAACAGCTCATCGACAAGCACCTCAGTATGGACGAATTGGTCCGCGGGAGTGACGGAGAGCTGGCGAAAGCGGACTCGATGAGTGTGGAAGAGGCGAATTTAATGAAAGTGAAGCAGGAAGTCATGTACCAGCACGACCTGATGAAGGAGCAGTTGATGGCCATCCAGCGCAAGACCAAGACTTTGGAGACCAAAAGTTCCAGCGAAGTGCAGCGGAAGATGCAGGAAAACGCAGCACTCATCAAAGAGTGCAACTTGCTGAGGAACGAAAACTCACGTCTACTGAGGGAAAACTCAGGCCTGAGGGACAGGAGCGGGGCAGCCAAGACACAGGGCAGCGCTACTGGCGCTTTGACCCTACCAAAGGTCACTCACCTCAAAGACACGCCTTACCAGCAGCTGAAAAAGGCAGGCTCCGCTGCAGATCTGCGGAGAGAAGACCGCAGTGCTATTCTACCCAAGGACAAACTGCCGCCCCCCTCCGCCATCCGCCCAGAACTGCGCATCAAAACGCTCATCAGCGAACTCGAAAAGAACCAAAACGAAATCATCGAGCAAAACACTCAATTCCGCAGGCTGCAAGAACAGGTGTCCACTTTCCTCTATCAGCCTGACTCGTTGCGGCCTCCCGATAGTGAGTCTGAAGCGCCTTCTACTCCTTTGCGGCTGAGAGAGGCTTCGCCGAAAGGTGCACAGTTGAGCCATAGCGCGACTCAGCCGGTTTTGGCGGTGGAGACTTCGCAGAAGCCGGAAGCTACGACTGTTATAGAGTACAGGGAGTAATTGGCTTAGAACTGCGAAATACGCTGCTTGAGGGGAGGCTTGGAGTAGTGGCGGTTGGGTCAATGCGGCGAAGTTGAGGGAAATAAGCTGCTTCTTTGAATAATTTGGTAGAAAATCAGCGAAAAGTGTGTAAAACTGCGCTAAATTTAGCCTTTCCCGTCCAATTCCCCTCTATAAGCCCAATTTCACCCCAGAACTCCTTCTTTCCGCATTCAAACCCTCCCCTAGAAAATGTCGGCAGGAATGATCAACGCCGTGAGTCCCATGGCGAAATACAAGTTAGTGTTCCTAGGCGACATCTACGTGGGGAAAACGTGCATAATCAACCGCTTCATGTACGAAACCTTCGACCACGCCTACCAGCCCACCATTGGCATCGACTTCCTGTCGAAAACCATGTATTTGGAGGATAGAACGGTGCGTCTGCAGCTGTGGGACACTGCAGGGCAGGAGCGGTTTAGGAGCCTTATTCCGTCGTATATCAGAGACTCTTCGGTCGCGGTAATCGTCTACGACGTGACCAACAAGCAAAGCTTCGCCAACGTTAACAAATGGGCCGACGACGTGCGTGCCGAGCGCGGCACCAACGTCATCATCGTCCTCGTAGCCAACAAAATCGACAAAGTGGAAGAGCGGTACTGCCCACTCAGCTGTGTTTCCTCCGAGGAAGGCACTCAGAAGGGCAAGGAGCTGGAAGCCATCCACGTCGAAGTCAGTGCGAAGACTGGTGACAACATCAAAAACCTCTTCCGCAGGATCGCACAGGTGCTGCCGTCCAACGACTCCGTTCCCCGGCCTGCTGAAAATGCAGTGAAGCTGAGCGATCCGGAGGTGCCGAAGCCTGGGGAAGCCACAGCAACTGAGCAGAAGAAGGCGAACTGCAAGTGCTAGGTAGCTACAGCAGCGACCGCTGCACCCTTCTTTTCCGCAGTTTCTTGAACTCCAGCTTTACCAGTTCTTGCATGTAGAGGTGGTTGTCCGCTTCCAGCTGAGAGCAGGACTCAAGGATGGTGTTCAGGCTTCGGAGCCGAGAGGAAGCTGGGGACTTGAGGGGAGGGGCGGGAAGTCTGGCGGGCGAGGCAGATTTGAGTGGGGAAGTGGAGGAATAGGTGAGAAAAGGAGAGGATTTGGAAGGTGGGATGCGGTGCATTCTCATAGTGCTCAGGTCTTCCGCAATGCCCGGCCTGTACCTCACTACTGTCCTCTCCCCTAGTGCTACAGTCCTTTTCTTCTCTCTGTTCTCTACTTCCCGGAAAGCTGCATACAGGCCCAGCGCCTTTAGTGACTTTCTCATGTGGTCAGGTCCCCATAGGTCCATTACGGACATGCCGCTGGGTCTGGCGCCTTCGTAGTCTTCTCTCAGGACGTCTGCAGAAGCGCCTATAGTGGTCTGCAGTCCACTGTTTTTAATGCGTTTCATAGCCTCTTGGAACTCTTTTCTCGATTTTGCATCGTACGCTGTTGCCTTCGGCAGGGTGCTATCCGCCGGTCTTTCCGTCTCCAACACTGACAAATTCCCCTTAAAATTGCGCCTTGTAGCAAGCGACAGGAGCGGCTTGGTTCTCCGAACAACAGGCGGAGAAGGCTGATTTAGGCCTTGTTTGAGGGTGAAACTGCGAATTAAGCCTCTGGCTGGACTGCTGGTCGAGGCAGAAGGACAGGGCAGGACTGGGAGAGTCAGAGGGGAAATAGTGGCGGACATTATCGAATAAACGAGGGGATTGTGATAGGCTGGAATGGGGATGTAACGGGAAATCTTTAAATTGGGATTGTGGGGTGCAGAGCAGGCAGAGAGGAGGCTATTTACTTAGAAATCCATAAGGCATGCGAATGATTTTCAGCAATATAGCGGTAAAAAGGCATACAACTCACTAATTAGCAACACCCGTCTAAGCCCTATACGCCTATTACTGACTACCATTAGCCACCCATACCGCCCTCCCCACCGTATAAAACCGTCCTCTACACACCCCCCTCCTCACACTCACCACCCACTTCCCCCTGTCCTCCTCACTCCCCACCGAGTCCCACCTGCTCCTCGTCTCCATCCCACTCAGCGACACATCTGTCTCCCCGTGCTTAAAGAAGCACAGGGCCTTGGGGCAAGAGGCGGAGTTGAAGCCTTTGCAGAGCTGCTTCTTGAACTTGGTCAGACTGTGGTCGTAGCCGCAGCTGGCGGGGTCCTTGCAGCGGCCGAAAAGGAGCTGGGTCCAGCAGGGAACCAGGGTGAGGTTCATCACTCGGTGGGTGTAGGCCAGGGCATTGGTGAAAAGACGCTCGAGGAAGGCGAAATCGGGACTGTTTCGCGTCTTTTTCCCTAATAGTTCCAAGTAATACCGTATTTCCACTGCCTTAAAGGCCACCAACACGCTCAAATTCACACTTTTTAGTGTGAACGCCTGGTCGTCGAAAGGACAAATGCCGCTTTTCCCTGTGACGACTTCCTCCAGACAGCCAGAACAGAGGTGGTGGCGGCAGGGCAGACTGAGGGGCAGCTGGTCTTTGCTGAAAATCGCTCCGCAGGTCGCGCAGATGGGCAGGAAAAACTGCTCCGAAGGCTTGGTGCGGGTTCGGTCCATTATAAAAGGGAAATCCAGTGATGAGGACTGAAAAGCAAATTCAGCTATAGGGAAATATCGAGGAAATAAGGCAAATTATCGCATTTTCCCCTACTTTTCCCCTTATTTCCCTTTCAATTCCCACTTCTTTCCTCGCCCGGTCTCCCAGTTCAAGTGATTTGCATAATATATGGGGTCCAAGACTCTGCACAGGCGGATTAGCTTCTGGATCGCAGTGCCACTGTTCCTGGGCACACTGCTGACTGCGGCAGTGTCCTGGTTCCCTATTTACTTCCGATATCCGGTGTGGATTGAGGACTTGGTGCAGGAAATGAGTGGAGATGAAGGGAAAGTGCTGATAGATCTAAGCGGCTTGTCCGCCAATGTGGGCCGGGCAATGACTCAAACGCCCATCTACTACTTAATCCTGATTCAGAAGTTCCAAGAGGAGTACTTAGCAGGGCAAATCCGCATCAAGGCCGACTTCGCCTGGGAAAACAGCCTTGTCAATGGGAAAAGCCTAGCTCTCGGCCTAGTCACTCCCCCAGACTACGACCCAGTCCTAAGGCTCAGCTACGAGTCCTCAATTTGGTACCTAAACCCTGAAACCACCTCCATTTCCCCAGAGCTGCAAGCCCGGCTGTACCAAACCTCTGTGGCTTCCTTCGTAGCCCGGCCTAGTGTGAGTTATCTGCACAGCTCTATGTCGAAAGTGTACCGGGCCTATGCACAGGACGGACTTATGTACATGTCTCCTGCGGAAAACAACTCCTATTGGGTTCAGTTTGAAGACAGGGACTGTCCGGGGTACTACGACCCTAGGTGTAGGCCGTGGTATAAGCAGGTGGAGAGCGGCAGTAGAGACTTAGCCTCGCTCACTACGCCCTATGTCTTAGCTGGGAAGAAGGTGCTGGGACAGACAGCCTGCCAGGGCATCTGGGTCGGACCTGCGCTGGACTCAGTGTGGTGCATCGACTTCCTGCTGGACTCCGGCCTGTTCGCAATGTTCAAATCAGATAACTCTTTACTGACATATACGTACATTCTAGCTACGAATGGAGACGTTTACTACCACCCAAAGCTCAACATATCTGACATAGCGACAGACCCCTCCATCGAAGATTTGGAATTTCCCAGTGGCTCTGAAGCGGAAAAGGCCTATTTCCGCTCTTATATTCTGCCACTGTTCTCGTCTAATTCCAGAGTGCTCACTTCCTACTACCGTGGTGGGGATAAAATGTGGCTTGCTGTTAGTCCCATCACTTTGGTGCTGAATCAGCACTTTAGCTCTGGCTTTGCGCTAGTCGTGGGAGTCGTGATGTCGGAGAACGAGTTCCAAAAGGGCTTTCAGGACCTTATCGACGAGTCAAATCAGCTGCTTCAGTTGGAATTAGTGGTCTTTTTCTGCGTTTTAGGGCCTTTACTGATATTTGTGATGCTAATGTCTCGTTACTTCGCTATTTCCATCCTCAAGCCCATAACCGACCTTGCAGCCATCCTGGAAAGAATGAATGAAGGTGACCTGGGCATCCACCTAAACCCCAACTCCACTCAAATCCCAGGGGAAATCTCCCGCCTCTACGACATGTTTTCCAAGCTAAAGGCAGTCCTTCGCTTCAACCGCAGCAGCCAAATCGCCACCAACCCTACCGAGGCCTTGCTGCACTGCGCACAGGGCATGCAGCTCTTCACAGAGGTGCACAACTTGCAGGGAATCAGTGTGTGCGCGAGGAACATCGGCCGGATTCACTACGCGGCTGGGAGACCGGAGGAGGCAGTGGCTTATTTACAGCAGGCCTTTAACGTGGCTAAAGAGGTCAGAGCGCAGGGTAAGGAGGGCAGTGGGGAAGCCTTTGAAAGGGCGGTTTTTGAGACGGAAATAACGCTGGTGGCTGCTTTGTTGCGAGTGTCTGAACTACAGGGGAAGAAGTACTGGAATCAGGCGATTGACCTGCTCTATGACATTGCAAGGGTGTATGAAAGCCAGGGCCTGCAGGCGCAGTACACCAGTACTCTGCTGGATATTGCGATGGCCTATATTCAGTGTGACAACTTAGGTGTGGCTAAGGAATTGGTGCTTTCCGCTACTTCGCTTATATTGAAGGCTGCAGAGAACTGGTCGATACCACCGGAAATCCTAAGAGAACGGGCACTGTTTACTGAAGGAGTATTGCTGCACAGTGAGGGTAGATACTACGAATCTGCCTGCCTACTCACCGAATGCATAGAGACAAACGACCACTTCGACCCTCGAATCCGCAAACTCGCTCTCCAATTCCTAAGGAAAATACTGCCTTCCAGGGAAATTGACTGCAAACAAATCGATGACTTGCTGGAGGAGTATGAAATTACTAATAGAGACGTGGTGTTTGTGGTGGACTATAGCGCTAGTATGGCAGGGATCAGGATTCATAGAGTTTTGGGCAATTTGATCCGCTTCTTTGAGAAAAGTCTGAAGGATGAGGACAGAGTTTCGATGCTGACTGTGAATAGAGTGCCGAGGACTGCTTTTAATTTGATTGAAAAGGGCCAGAATACTGCTTTTCTCAAGTTCCAAATCCTAAAGGCCACTGAGCCTCGAGGCGGCACAGCGCTCTACGACGGTTTGCGCCAAGCCCTAAAGCAATTTTCAGTCTCTGCAGAAAAGCCACAGGAAGAAAGCGAATTACTAGGGAATGAAACCGCGGAAGCAGTGCATCGAAGCAACTGGATTGTGGCACTGTTCGACGGAGAAGACAACTGCAGCAAGACCTCGCTGAAGCGAGTGAGGAAACTGCTGGTGAGTTCAGGGGTGAATTTAGTGTTTTTGGGCCTTTTCCTGTCTCCAGAAGGTCGGGAAACGGCGAAGTCACTGTGCGATGCGACTCCCAAAGGACTGTTTCTGGACTGCTCCAGCCTTACAGAGCTCGACACCAGCTTCCAAGCTATGACTCGCTGGCTGGAGCCTGCAGCCCACATCTCCGTGAGTTCCTCCCTCTTCGCTCTCAGCGAAGTGTAGTTAAATGGAAGCGCTGGCCTGTCCCACCTGCCGCAAAGTCCTCACCCCGCCTATTTGGCAATGTCCCTCCGGCCACCCTTTATGTGACCAGTGCAGTCGAGTGATCATGACCTGTCCAGTCTGCCACAGTGACTTAAAGACGAGAGAGCGCTGCTTCCGTCTCGAGCAAATGAGCCGAAATCTGAGCAATCTGGAGTGCAAGAACGCGAAAGCGAAGGGCTGTTCATTCACAGGCAGTGTGGACGAGGTCAAAAACCATGAATTGAACTGCTACTATGATGAGCCGGAGTTCGGGTGCTTGATGCAGGGACAGTGTCTGTGGGTGGGCAGGGCTGCAGCCTTCACTAGACACTTGACGGAAACACATGAGTTGGAGGAGCCTTCCAATGTAGTGGCGGGAGTGCTGGGGATTGAGCTGTTCACCAGTGCTGCGGATGTGAAGGACTGGAAGCAGCACTCTTGGAACGCACTGTACCAGCGGGAAGTGGACAGTGTCTCCCGCACCTACTGGCTCACTGCAGTGTGCACAGACTACACTCTGCACATCTCCATCATTTCCCTCAGTTCCTTCTCCGAACCCGTCAAAGTCTGCATCAAGTCGCCAGACAACCAAATGCAGCTCTTCCTAGGCATGACCCAACTGCCCTCCGACCCCGCACAGCCCCACTTCACCATTTCCCTCGGCCAACTCGCCACCTTCAGCCAGTCCTGCACCAAGCAACTCAGCGAAGAAAGTGCGCACAGCGCTTCCGCTGTGTCCGTGTCTGTCTACTTCGCAAGTCACGCCTTCTATGCAGTGCCTAGGAGCTAATTACAGTAGAATGGTGGATGCGAATGTCTTCTTCAAGCCTGACTTTGCGGTGGTGGTGGCGAAGATGCACTTTGCTGTGTATAGGGAAGGGGCGAGGATGTATACAGTGATACAGAGGGAGGGAGGGGGGATTGGGCAGATTGAGGCTTTGGGGGCGGTGCCAAAGGGACAGGAATGCTATGGATTGCTGGGAATTGCCACTCTGCAGAGTACCAAATGCTTAATTGTCGTGTCAGAAGCGTCCTTTATCGGGACTTTGAAGGAAGCGAAGATATTTAGAGTGGAAAAATGCGACTTCCTGCCCTTCACTTCCCCCCTAAGTCCCACAGACACCCACCAAATTGCCCTACTTCGCCACATTATCAACAGCAAAAGCTTCTACTTCTCCTACACCTACGACCTCACCCACAGTCTACAGCGCATTTCCACCTTTTCCGACTTGCAGAAATCCCAACACAGTGTATTAAGGGCCGACCCTCGCTTCTTCTGGAACCTTCACATGGCCCAAGACTTAATCACAAACGGCGCTTTTGACCCTGTACTAATCCTTATCTCTGGCTTCGTGCAGAGTGAATGTGCGCAATTCGAGGGACACGAAGTTGAGTACACCCTCATATCGAGGCGGGATAGGAGGAGGGCGGGGGTCCGGTTCCATACCAGAGGTCTGGACGCAGAGGGGAATTCTGCGAATTTCGTGGAAACGGAGCAAATTGTGTTGGTGCACCAAAATAGCAAATTCGTGGCTGCGTCGTTTGTGCAGGTTCGAGGGTCGATACCACTTCGCTGGCACCAAAAGCCGAACCTCAAATGGGCGCCTCAGGGAGTGGTCTCCGGCTCTACACAGGAAAACCTCAAATCCGCAGAAAAGCACTTCACCGAAGCAATTTCCTGCTACGGAGAAATCTCCCTCATCAACCTAATCGACAAAACAGGGAACCAAGCAGTCCTGGGCTCTGCCCTCCAAACGCTAATTCAGTCCCTCAAGCACCCCAAGGTGCACTTAACCTGGTTCGACTTCCACCACGAGTGCAGAGCCTTGCACTGGGAAAACCTGTCCCACCTAGTCCGCGAGGTCGACAGTTCCTTAGGCCAGTATGGCTTTTTCGAGTGTTCGCTGGATGCGAATGCGGACTGGGGAGAGGAGGTGATAATTAGCCTGCAGGGAGGGGTGTTTCGGACGAATTGCATGGATTGCTTGGATAGGACGAATGTAGTGCAAAGTGTGTTTGCGAGGAATATACTGCATAGGCAGTTGTATGCTTTGGGGATTGCAGGCAGACCGTCGGGGGAAGCTTTTCAGCCCTTCCCGGAGCCGCTGGAGTTCTGCTTTAGGAGCTTTTGGGCGAATAATGCGGATGTGATTAGTTACTTGTATGCAGGGACTGGGGCTTTGAAGGTGGACTTCACACGTACAGGGAAAAGGACGAAACTGGGAGCGTTGGAGGACGGCCAGAACTCCATTCAGCGGTATTTCATCAACAACTTCTACGATGGAGGCCGGAAAAACGCTATAGATGCCTTCCTTGGCCATCTCAACCCCAGGTCCCCGCCCTACCGTCACTTTCCCCTACTCCGCCTCCTACTCATTCTAGCCCTGGGCTTGGCACTCGCTCATACGGCAGGGAAAGCCACAGGTCAGTCCTGGACTGCCTACTTCCTTGGGCTCGGCCTAGGCTGTCTTATGCTGCAGAAGGTGCTTGCTGTCAATGGCCGCAGTCTGGTGGATCGGCCGGTTCTCGACACTTAGATTAACTCTAGCTACACAGCTGCTTTCCCGAATGCTTCCTGGTAATTCGCCAGCACCCCTCCTCGCACCCGTTCCAGCCACTCCAGACTGCACTTGGCCACAACTCTCCTAACAGGCTGCATCTCCCCTTCCAGTCTACTCCTAAACTCCTCACACACCACCTCATCACTCGTCTTGTCCCGTCGATTCCGCCTGTCCCTCGGCTCTTCAATATCGCTCACAATTTGCTCCAACGACATTCCTTTATAGAAGTCTGGGTCGGTGTCTTCATCTCGCCAGTCATCAGTGGTGTCATTCAGTGCAATAATGAGCGGCTCTTTGCGTAGTTTCTCGATGAGGATTTGCTTGTTGAGTATCATGCATGAGAAGTCGGCGGCTGCTCTGTCTGTCTGGAAGAGCTGGAAAAGGAAGGTGTTGAGGCGCTGGGCGGCTGCTTTCGTGACGTGCCAAGCTCTGGTGACTGCAGTCATCAGCACTGCGTTGCTGCAGCCTTCGAGACTACGAATTGAGCGGATGAGTTGGTCAGTAAACCAATTGACCTGCACGAAGGTGAGGTGGTAGACTTCCTTACTATCGTCCATCTGCAGCAAAGCCTTGAGCACGATTTTCAGCAACTTCCCGTCCTCCAGTAGTATTTTATCACTGAAATGCAGCTCTCCACCCCTAATCCGCTGCATGTCCAAGGCGAAAACAGTGAGGCTTTCAGTGTATATCTCATGTATTGCAGAGCTAATGGTCTCCTTCAGCAGCTGCACTTCGCTTATCCGGTGGGAAGCGCTGTTCACACTGGTCAGCAGACTGGAGATCTTGTCCAGCACGCTGAACTCCGGGTAGTGCGAGAGCAGCAGACTCAGAAAACTTGCTTGCTGCGTGAAAACTGGCGGCGATATAGGCGGCAACGCCTGCAAAGCAGCTTGTCTCGCTCTACGTTTATGCCTGCCCATATATATTCTAGGACTACACCCAACATTACGCCTTACTCCAGGAACTGCGGAGTGTGCACTGGCAAAAAAGCCTCGACGTTGTTCCTTCCAGGAGTTCCGCCTCGAGATGCGAGTACTCTGCGTCTTTCCAGCAATATGCTGTTTTCAGGCCTGGAAGAGGAGAAGGAAGTGCTGTCCTCCTGCCCCTCCTCCCTCCTATTCAAAGTCCCTGGACGTAGTCTCTTCCTCAGCTTCACAGCTGGAGACGCACTCTGCACCCTGTCCATCAGGTTAAGTCTCCGAGGCGATATAAAGGGCGGAGGAGAGGTCTTAATCGCAGGCGCAAGGGTCATTTTGCATGCAGAAGTCACACTGCGGTCACTCACAAAGCTGCGCAAGACTTCCTGATGCCTTTTTATTTCCCCATGCAAAGCGTCGCTTTCCAAAGCTTGGGTATTCAGTAAGTCAGTCATCGGCCCTTTCAGACGCTCTAGTTCCTGCTCAATGGTTTGAATGTCGGTATGGTGCAGAGTCTCTAGGTTGTTGAGCCGGGCTTGGAGGTAGGAGAAGTCTCGGGAAATCGCTTCTTTGTGGTCGGTTAGGTGCTGGAGTCGCTGGGAAAAGTCGTTTATGCGGTCTCGTTGGCGCGTTTTGAGGTATTTCATGGTGAGGTGGAGGGAGTCCATGTCAGTTTCCAGGCGAATTAAGCGCTTTAAGAGGACTGAAACTTCTTTCGACGTCTTTTCCGCGGACTTTCTTACATGATTGGCAGTTTCTTCCTCCTCAGTTTCCACAATTTCAGCTCTTTCAGTCCTTTTGCCTGTCTTCCCCCCTCGGTCCCGAACCCTTTCCCCCTCTTTTTCCCACATGTGCCTCCACTTCTGCACCTCCGCTTCCAACTTCTCACACCTTTCCTCCACATCCACTCTCCACTCCCTCGTCCTTTCCTTCAGCAGATCCACGTCCTGCTGAGTGCCTGTGACCCACTTCACCAGGTCTTCTCTGCCTTTCACTATCTGTGCAGGGCTCGAAGAGCCTGTGGTTTCAGCAGATTGAAGGCTGTTTTCAGCAGTTTCGAGACGTTTGAGTAGGTGCTGCCAAGGCTCACTAGTAGTCAGGCTGGAAAGGGTTTCATCGATAGTAGTCGAATCCACCTTAGTCGCAAGACTGCGTCTGACCTCCACCTTAAACGCTTCAAACACAGAGGAATTCAAAGCGTCGAACTGGCTATTGAGGTTGGACACATTGGCATGCAGCCGAGCCACCACCGCCCCTCCTGCCTTCTCCGCAAGTGCAGCTTCCATCTGCACCTTCATAGGGAACAGCTGTAGTCTCTGCTCCCAATTGCCCTCCACTGCCGCTACTCGCTTGGTCCAGCTCTCACTGAGTTCCCTGGTAAGTTGGTCGCAGGCGATGTGCAGCTCTGTGGGAGTGACGTAGGAGTGACACTGGCGCTGCAGCTCTGCTAGGGCGGCTGCGTGGGCCTGAGTGGTCCTCTCCAGCACTTGCATGCGGGAGAGGTAGGAAGCCACTAGGTCCAGTTTGTGCAGAACGTCCACCAGGCCTGCTTTGCCTCTTTTCAAGGAGTGGAGTTCTGGGGGGAAATTGGACTCTTCCTCCATTCTAACCCTAATTCCATGGAAAACAGCACTGCCCAGGCGCCCTCTGCCTCTACTCCAGAAGACCAAACTCGCCTGTACTTGGCTGGCTTGGAGCAGGCGCAAACCACTGTTTCCCAGAGAAGCTACGGACTCATTCAAGCCTGTGAGCACTTCGTGGAGGAGCAGACCCGCAGTTTGTCGCACTTGAAGAAAGAAATGCAAGTTGCAATGAATGCGGCTGTGGCCGAGGCGAAAAGCTGCATCGGAGACTGGGAAAAGCAGAAATTGGGGGATTTGGCTGAAATTGTGGCAGGGAAAAGGCACCGAGGAGACTCTTTAGACCTATTTAGGTACGAAGACAGGGCACAAAACTGTCCCTTCACTCACTTACTAGGAGTGCACTGGCAAGCCAACTTCCCACAGCTGTCCACAGACACTGCAATTTGCTCCCACTCCGATAATCCACTGCTATACAGCGATGTGGACTCCTACGTCTCAGCAATGAGCCAGCTGAAGGCGGAAACGGCCCTATCTGAGCTGCAGGCGGAGTACTACAAAGCCCATTTTGACTGTTTTCAAAGCAAAGAAAAGGCGTTTTTAGCCTCCCTTCAGGACTCTAATATAGCCGACGGCATGGAGAAATGGACACAAAGAGGCCTGGACCGGCTTCAAAGTACGCTCAAATGGACTGTTCCGGAGCTGATTAGGAAGGATTTGGCCCGGCGTTTGGATTGCGCCTATGTCACTCTCAGCGAAACTGCGGAATCACACAGAATTATAGAGGAGTTTAAAGCAAAAAGTTCAGTTTTTGTCACTGAACCTGTGGAATTTCCTACTACTGAGAGGAAAAGGAGAGGCAGACCGCCCAAAAGAGGGAGTTTCAGCAGAGACTTAGAGCCCCCTAGAAAGCACAAAAAGCAGATTTTCCTCGTAGAGATGCACTCTCAACCCTTTGAGACGGTAATACCCTGGGAAGGACTGGCTGAATTCACAGAGAAGTCGAGTCCCGATGACGTCCAAAGTCTCTAACTTTCTCACTAGATTTTGACAATTGCTTAATAAGTCACACAAAAGAGCAATTATCAGTGTGTTTATTAACATCAAGAAAACGGCTAAACAGTGTTTCCACAAAATCCCTTTTCTGGCCTATTCAAGGTGGATTACTGTAGCAAGAGTCAAAGAGTTATGATAATAAAGGGCCGAAAGGAGCGAAAGCGACCCAGCGCCAAGTCCCAGTCCTGCCCACTTACTCCCTGCTCCGACAGCATCCACTCCACTCCCTTCAGAAAGGCCTCGAAGTCCGCCTGCGTTATGCCCAGGTTCTTGTGGATCAGCTTCACTGCTTCCTTGTAGTACGTCCCACAGTCTCCTTTGAGGACTCTCCGGTAGGCGGCAGGCATCATTTCCTCTTCTTCCTGGCTTAGACGTTCAGCAAAGCAGGGGATGGCAGACTCTTGAGTCAGGTATTGGTGCAGACTTTGGAGACTGTGGGCCCAGGCTTTCTCTCCGCCGTACTTGTCCAGTAGGTTGATACTGCCTTTCAACTCACTTTTCAAGCGGCGCACATTGCCTATGACTTCATCACAGAGCCGAGCCGCCTCCTCGTAGGGGGCTAAGGACTGAGATCGATGGGGGACGGGCAGGACGAGGTAGGGACTGGGAGGACCCACAGGCAGTGCTGGATTTAGAGATATACTGAAGCGACGTTCGGCGGATTTGAGGGGAATGGAGAGAGTTTCAGCCTTCTTAGGGACTTGTATATGCAGAGAAGGGTTGGAAACAGGCTTCGGAGGCTGCAAGAACTGCCAATTCGTCCTGCTTCTCTGGTGATTCGGCCGACTCTGCTCACTGTAGACACAGCCACAGCACTGCACCAACACCCACTTCCGCTCTTTGCTCTGCAAGAAGTCACACACCAGTTCCTCAGTTCTTTGCCCACAGGAGAGAAACTGAGTTTCCACCAGCTTAGAGACCTGTGCCATCATTCGGTCTACTTCAGGAAGGGGGTTTAGACGCTTGGCGGCCCAGCAATCCACAGAAGGAGTCGCAGATACTGAAAATTGTCTTTCCTCGACCTCCAAATTAACTGAAAAATCGCTCAATTTACGCATTAAACAGGGTATTTTCCTCTTTATTCGGGAATTGATGCTATGGGGAGTGGTCATTTTCTTGGTGATTATGTAGTAAACTGAGCGTTTGCGGCACTTCTTCCAATGCGCCTTTAAGACAGACAGAGAGGAACTGGGCGGCTGAATGTACTGCTGGAATCGCTGCATTGTATGAACTGAGGAGTCATAAGCAGCTTCCAACTCGCTCAAATTCATGTGAAAAGCAGTCCTTTTTTGCTTATTTCGATATACAAAAGCAGGAAAGCCGCCACTGTTTACCCCATATTTCGCCCTGATTTCCCTCTGAAAAGCCTTCATACCCTCATAACCCCGCTGATAGTTAGCTACACGTACCCTGTCTTCCCCGTCCATTCCCACCATCACAGCTCCTGCAGGACCCAGTGATAATGTCAACGGCACATTGACCTTCCACAGTAGCGGACTTGTCCCCAGCAATTCATATACATCCACATTCAGGTGGGTATGCAGTCCTAGCGGTAGTAAGTGGTGGAGGCGTGCGAGGTCGGTTTCTTGGATGTGGGCGAGGTGAACGCAGGCGGACACTTTGGAGCAGGAAATGGCTCGCTGCATAGGCGTTTGGAAGCTGTGGGAGAGGGAGTGACTGCCTTTCAGAGTCGCTTTGTACCCGCGGAGAGCCTGGAGCAGGCTGCTAAGAGATGCTTCATCCTCTGACAATAGCGCCTCTTCAGTTGATCGTAAGCGGGACATTATCAGCTAATTGATGCAAAAAGAAGTAACTCTACGAGACACTACAGCCACAGTCCACTCAGTCTCCTCATAGGCAGGCTTTCCTGTCCTCCCCACACTTCATACAGACTAATCGCCCTTCCAGGGAACTCCTCATGCACTACTGTGTGCACATCCCCGAGTGCATCCACCAAGCCCAGTTCCAGCGACTGGGACGCCAACAGGACTTGTCCTTGACTCAGCATTTTTGTGACTTTCGTAGATCTGGGAATGCGGCCTCCACGTAGCTGTAATATGTCGGAAAGGAGGGCTTGTTGCTGGGTCTGGAGGGTAGCTTTGACCCAGGCTAAGCCTACAGGCTTGGCTAGAGGGTGCAGCATTCGCTGTACTCTCCCTGTGAACAGACTACTCCTCGTCACTCCCACTGACTTCGCGAATCTCGATAAATCCCACATGCTTTTCTCGACATACAGGCCGCCCACTAGGGAGTTGGCGTCTGCGTGGATCTTCCTGCCTGCAGTGAGGAGTAAGTAGCCGGGGCCGATGGCGAGGTCTTCTGCGAAGGTGTAGACAGGACACTGCCAGGTCTCTTCAGCTCGCCTTAGTTTCTCTCTGAGGAGTCGGGCTTGTGTCATGCAGCCCGAAGCACAATTGACAGAAACTGCGAATAGTGCAGGCGAGCGCCAGCGCTGCCTATCGAGGTAGTCCTCAGCCTGCAGCCGAGTCGCCTCAGTGATAGCGCCTTGGAGGCGAAGGTGAACCACGCGAGACCTGAGGGCTCTTAGCCCTGCTAGCATTTTAAAGATGTACGCTAGGCCACACGGAGTCGTAGACCGGGAGAATGGATGTGCGGGTTCTAAGTGCCTGGGATTAATGGCCTGGCAAACGTATGGAAAGCAGACGTCTGCAGAAGGAATATGAGGAGATACGGAAGCTAGGCAACGCTATGACCAATCCATACGGTATTGGCGCAGACATAGTAGCAGGCGACATGACTCACTGGAAAGGCATGATAAAGGGTCCTGAAGGCACGCCATATGACGGTGGCACCTTCCTCCTCGACATCACCATCCCCCCTGACTACCCCTACAAGCCGCCTAAAATGAAGTTCGAAACACGCATTTGGCACCCCAACATCAGCTCCCAAACAGGCGCTATCTGCCTGGACATCCTGAAGGATGAGTGGAGTCCGGCCCTCACTATCCGTACAGCGCTGTTGTCGCTGCAGGCTTTGCTCTGTGCGCCGCAGCCTGACGACCCTCAGGACGCGGTGGTGGCTTCGCAGTACAGGTCCAACAAGGCGGAGTTTGAGAATACGGCGAGGGAGTGGACACGTACTCACGCTAAAGACGTCAACGAGGTGCGGGAGGACAGCGTCCGCAAGCTGCTTGAAATGGGCTTCGCAGAGAGTGATGTGAGACGGGCACTGCTAGAAAGTGCCTGGGACGAGGCCGCTGCACTCAACTCGCTTTTGGCCTCTTCGTAGTTTTAGGTCCATAGTTACAAGGTGGGTAGGTCTATGCGCGCAGGCACCCGGGCGACACCTTGGCTGAGGAGTCCGCCTCTGGACTCGGACAAAGGGTCAGACACCAGTTGGCTCACCTCTTCCTCTGCTGGTAGACCCGAAACTACCTCCCCTCCACCTAGTTCCTCCGCCTGATTCCCACGAATCACCAAAGCCTTCGCCGTACTTTGATGTATTTCCATCTCCTCCCCCACTTGCAACTCCCCTAAATCCGCAAACGTCGTCGGCATCACACTTTTGAGCACCTGACAGAAGTACAAATAAGGAGCTGAAGCCAGAGTGGACACCAGGTGAAAGCAGTAGCAGCACAGGACCATGACACTCTGCACTTTGCTGGCGCAGGCTACGTAGGACTCCACGTCTGAGGAAGTGGAGCAGTCGAGGTCCAAATTGGAAGAACTGCTCTTGTGCGGCTTGCAGCTGTTGGTCCAGTCACCGTAGCAGTAGCGGAAGTTTGTAGCTGTGTAGGCGAGTAGGATGGAGTCCACGATCAAAAAGGTCAGGACGTACAGGGAGCCGTAGAGACACTGCACCTTGATAATCTCCTTCCCCCACAACGTCCTCGAAAGCGCTTGATGCATTATCACCGGACACAGCAACTCCGGCAAGTTGACAAACACTGCAAAGAGGTACAACTTGCCAATAATCCCAAAGACCATAGACACAAAGGACAGCAGCAGCACCAGGAGTGCCAGGTGGATTGTGATTTTCGTCTGCTTGTACATGTTCAGGGAGGAAAAGGCAAAAGACAGGAAGAAGACTCGGTTAGGTACAGGACTCTCCTCCATTTAACTATGCACGCTGGAAACTGCTATTTAGTTTGACCCGAGGCCCGCTTCCAGCTCGAGAAAAACAGGGAGACAGGCTAAGGACTGATGACTGTACTGATATTCTTAGTGCATGGCAGGATACAGACTTATGAGGGGAGTTAGAGTCTTGATCACCTGTAAGGGCTGCTTCTAGGATGCTAGATTCAGGCGAGCCACTCCTCAGTTCGTAGAGAACATAGCACATTAACTCCATATACTCTATTAGGACTCCCAACTCGACCTGTTGATGTTTCTCATACAAATAGATGGCAGCTGAGCACCAGCTTATTGAGTCTGATGCACGACTAGGGTCAGTCGCACAGCTACAGATAGCGAACGCTGTGCTGGAGTTCTCCCAAGCAGAGCCCTCACCAATGTGCGTAGGCGACACTGTGCTCATAACTGCTCCCATCGAGTTCCAAGCCAGTTCCTCCCTACTGCAGAAGCAAGACTTGCGCAGGTCCCAGGCCATGCTGCAGCGCACTACTGTATGTCTCGAGGCTGAGGGTGTGGCAGATATCCAGGTCCATGCCACTGAAGTGACTGTGCCTTTGCAGGGCCTGCACCGCTGTTTGTTCACGATCATGGGGTGTCTGTACCAGCACAGTGCGCAGGAAGTGTACTCCAGGAAGACGGAAAGGGAGTTTTCCACTCGGACTGAGGGCGAGTCGGTGCAGTTCGGAGACGAAATTCAGCTTCAACATGTGAACAGTGGGAATTTCCTCTCCTTTTCAGCAGTGCCTTGGGACCGCGGCTTCCAAATCACACTAGGGGAGAGAGTCGGCAGGGCGACTTGGCTGCGGGTAGTGGGTGGAGCGAAGGGAACGAAGGTCGGACAGCCTGTGTACTATCATAACCGAGTGGTGTTGCAGGCGAAATGCGACCTAGTGGAGTACTTCCTGCACTTGTACGGCTACGACAACCCCAGACGCTTCGCTGTCGCGAGCTACAGTGAGCCCTTTTCCTGGACCTTCTCCAAGTTCCAAAGTCCTCCGCCTAAGGAAAGCAGCGTTTCCCTCCTCAAGCCAGTCCTGTTCCGACACAAAGACCTGCATCTACCGCTCACCCACTCCAAAGACCTGTGGGAAGAGTGGAAAGTTGTCCCTGCCGTCTTCACTCTGCACAACCTCACGGACAGTCAGGTGGATATTGATCAGGCGGAAGCGCCTGAATTGGAAGGCTTGGGCCTGTCGAACGCCCCTGATGACGGAATGTGCTACTGGCGCTTAGAACTGCCTACACAGGTGCTGGCAAAGTCAGGGGAAGCGGACCTGCCGCAGTCCTTTTCCACTCAAAACCTGGGCGGAACTGTGGATGCGAAGAGGGAATATCTGCTTAGAAACGTACTGACAAACCAATATCTGGGGAAAGAGCTGAAACTGCTGGAGCCGAAGGCTGTAAGTCAGACCTATGCAGCCAGTGAGTCCTTTCTAGCCCCTAACAACTGCGCTTTGCTCAGACTGGTCACTGCCAAAGTAGAAACCAAAAGCCTAGTGGACGGCATTGACGTCGTTTTAACCATAGAAAATGCGCATCTAGAGGCTGAAGTCAATGAAGTCACTAGTAAGGATGTGTATCGCATGATTCCATGCAGCGCTGATAACCACCATCAGGGCGTGGCGGAGGTGATTCTGAGCGATTCATCGAGTGAGCAGGCGAAATACACCTTCGAAGTGCTAAATGTGCCCAAATCGCTGTGCAAATTCGTGGAAATTACAGTAGAATTCGTCCCGCAACTCCGGATTTTCTTCAATTGTCTGTCCAACTATGGTGTCCTTGAGGGACAAGTTCACTATTTCACTGCTCTCACGCAGTTAAAGGAGTTCCGCAGTGCGCGGGATATCGCCCTACGCGCAATTGACTTCCTAATCAAAGAGCTAATCCACAGCACTACCAAGGAAATGCTCGAAAAGCGCCAACACTTCATAGTTTCCTGCGGAATTCACACGCTTTTGATTGATATAGCGCGGATGTTGCTGGTGCGGTTGGGACTGGCTGAAGGAAAACAAGCGATTAGGCTGGCGTCTGGAAGGCCGAAGGAGGTGGAGGAACTGCTGAGGGTGGAAACTGGGAAGCTGGTGGGCGGAATCACCACTTTGCTGTATTTCGTAGCCTTTGAAAACGTGGTCGCCTGCCTCGATCTCTCGAAAAGCTACAAGGAAATCTGCAGTCTTTTCCCACTGAGTCAGAAGTTCGTGGCAAACTTGCTAGCGGAAATCTACCGACTGATCGACCCGCCCATTCACAACTACGAGTCCTACTTCGCCCAATGGCTGGACAGACTGGAAAGCGTTTCCAGTGAAAATGTGGAGGAACAGGCGGTGTTTCTGAGACTGGTGAGGCACTTGTCGGAGGAAAACAACAATGTGAACCCGGCTTCGCAGATGCAGCTAGTGCAACAATTGCTGCAGGGCGCTAATGCGTTCAAGTTAGTAAGGGTGGAAATTAGAGAAAATGAGGCCTATGTCTACTTTTTCAGCAAGCGGAAATCCACCCCCACCGATTTCTTATCCCAAAACACCGAATTAGCCTCCCTAAAAGCCGACTTCTCAGGCCTCAGCTACTTCCCTCTCTCCCAAATGACTGGCAACTTAAGCAAATACGCAGTGTACGTCTCCGAAGCCCTGCTTCTGCTAAACACCATGTGCAAAGACGACCAACTCCCAGCCCTCACCTGCATTCAAGAAGAACTGAATCTGACCCCCAGCAGCTTGCTCGCCCTGTGCGCTCACTGCAATGTGCCGATTACAGTGCGTAGAAGCTTTGTGTTCCTTGCTGCGACAGTCACTCTGAACTGTTCTTCTTTGTATGTGTCGCAGACGAAGGGGGAGACTAGTTTTCCGGCGGTTGTTACGGAGAGGAGGGAAGGGAATGTGAGTGCGGGGGAGTTGGCGAATTGGTGTTTTGCGTGTTGGACGGGACAAGCGCATATGAGGATGGACAGTGCAAGTAGTGGAGAGGCGCTGGACTACATGCAGGCCTTGCTAATGCTCACAATTGCACTTATTGACTCCAAAAATGTCGCATATGAATATGCGCAGGGACTTGCGCATTCAGTGGAAATGCTGCTTATTGGACTAATTCACCCCGGTCAAAAGTACCAAATGAATGCACAATGGGAGCAACTATGGGCCCTGGTTAACCTGAAAGAGGACACTTTGGATATGCTGTATCGGAGGAAAAGGACGACGGACCTGACGATTCAGCTGATTTGCTTGATTTTGCAGGTGGATTGCCAGACGAAGGTAGATAAACTGCTGACTTACTACCGGGCCAGTAAGGACGAACAGAAGCCTTTTAGCTTTGCAAATGAACGGTCTGTGGCCCAGATTCAGGCCATTATTGTCACTTCAGACAACCTATTTACGACCATCGATACAGCAGCTGTGAGCAACATCCGCAGCAGAGCAGTCCTTCCCGACCCCTACGAAAAGCCCAAACTGATCCGCTTCCTAGGCGAATGCCTCATGTCTTCTCTCAAACTCACCCGGGAAGTGCGCAATATGATGTTCGAACTCACCAAAGACATTGTTACTGCCAGCCACAAAGTGGGCAAGCAGATTGAAACTATGCAGTTGCTGGACTGTCAAAAGCTGCAGAAGTATGCACTGCAGTTGCAGGTTATAAGCAAGCGTCTCCAGATAAAAAAGTCCGAAACCATGCTGCGGATCCAATTCAGCGGCAGAGATCCACAGAAGGCAGACGAAGTCAGGTTCGAACTGGAAAAGCTGCTAGGAGCACTTTGCAGACGAGGAAAAAGCCAGGAAGACTTCACTGCTGTGCAGAATATCGCCCGAGACTTGCTATTGCATACTGAATTGGTGCGACTGTGGGGAGTGCTGCAAGACTCTCTGAGTCAGAAACAGCTTAGTTCGCAGATATTGGCGAAATCGCTGGAAAAGGCTTTAAATCACACTCTGTATTGTCTCTATTATTTCGCATTGGATAATGACGTGAACCGTAGTGAGTTGCTGAAACTCCTGCAGCCCAGTTTCTTCACACTGACAGTGCCTATCCTGCCCTACTTGATCCAGCAACTCACAGACTTCGAGCACGTGTCTCAGTACCAGACTGGGCAGTGCTACAAGTCAGTGCTGCAGAAGTGCACCTTCGAGAACCGAAGCATGCTCGCAGGCCTGGAGTGGCTGCGGGCGTCTATCCGTCGCAGAGACTTGGGAAGACACAAAGACCTGCAAAGCCTGGCTGCTATGGCCATTATTGCTCACTTCCAGACTAGGAAGATTTCACTGCTTTCCCCTTCAGATGGAGAAACTATGAGTGAACTGATATCGCTACTGGCGGAAACTGCAGAAGATAACCAAGCGGTAAGAGCACAGTGCCGCAACCTAGTGAATCCCGATGTACTGCGGGAGTGTCTAAAGGCCGCCACCAGTGCCAGTATCATCTCCGTCTGGATTCACTTCCTTCTGACTGTTCACTACGATTTGCCGATGGAAGAGTTGGCGGAGTGCTTGAGTTACCTTTTGCCCTGGCTAAACAAGTTCAGGCCAAACACGCCTGCAAATGCGCAGGTCGGCACAGTGCTAGTGTCTTTAAGTCGAGACGGGTTCCTGGAGCAGGCGTACCCCCGAAGTCAGCCTGAAAAGGTGGATTTGAAGGACAAAGCCACAATATATGAAAACGCAATGGCGGAACTATGGAGAATGCTTAGTTCAGGTGACCAGTGGATGCATAAAACCGGGCTGTGCAACTCCCTGCCCAGACTTCTACTTAAAATTGCTCAGTCTAAGCTGCCAATTACTGACTCTCTTCGTGACATTTGCAACATTTTGCAGCAAGAGTTCCTTCAAATCCACCAGATCATTTTCCGGGTGGACAAGAACTACAGTCAATTGGATCTGTCCTTGCTCAAATCCTCAGTTTTCGCCTGTTTCAAGGCCTTCGCTCTATTTCTACGCAATGAACTAAATGAGCATTTTTTCGACAGCATGAATTTTAGCGATGAAACGAATGAGGAGGAAATTCCGCAGATAATAATGCCAATATCTCTATCTGCGAAGCAAGCAGTATTCCCCTCCGAGTCCTTGCCTGTTACCAACTCCAATTCCCTCGCAGAGCCACGCAATGTGCTCTGGGTGGAGTTCGTGAGAGTCGTCAAGCAAGTCTGCGAGCAGAATACAATGAGTCCAAGGACTGCTATAAGCAAGACATTTCTGCACATTCCATTGGTGCAAAAGCTAGCTGCAGGCAGTCTCACTACAAAGGAACGTGCAGAGGTGGGCAGAGCCTTCAAATCCCTAATAAAGAAAATCAACCCGGAGTACCACATCGTAGTGTTCCAAATACTGGAGGTTATAGTGAACCAATGCAGGGCAGGCAGCAAGGCCAATATAATGGCCATAGAGACACTGCGAGATTGTGGAGCCTTAGTGTGTGCTATAGAAATAGTGATGAAGAAGGAAAACCTGTTCACAGTGGATGCAGCACTGGAGTTTCTGCTTAAGGCGTTGAAAGGGCAAAGTGCGGAAATGCAGAATTGGCTAGTGGCGCATTTGCTCGAGACTGAGGCGTATTTACCTATGTTTCAGCTCTTATCTCAGGAATTCACTGCTTCAATAGACCGGGTTTATTCTCAATCCGGTGACTATTTGACTCCTTCTGAGCGTGATCTAGTGGCTCCTTATTTCAGCTTCGGCTTTTCACCCTTAACTCTGCGAGACATCAATCAGAAAGTTCTCACTCAGCTCATATCTCTCATCGAAATTTGCTGTGACAACTGCAATTCCCGCTCTCAACTGTTCATGCGCGCACAGAACAAAAGCGACGACGACCCTTTAGCCCTGGAGCGAGACAGTGTCAATATGGTGGGAGTGGTGGCCAACTACTTCGTGAAACTGTGTCAAGGAGGACTGGAAGGCAGTGGAGAAATCCTCATCATGGTAAATGCCTGTCTGGAGACAATGACAGAGTTCGTGACAGGCCCATGTGAGGAGAACCAGACAGGCCTAGGGACTGATGTGCAACTCATCTCCTCCATCAACTCACTAATCCAGTTCAGTTACAAGCGAAGTCAGCAGAATGCTTGGGTCGATGTGATGAAAGACGCACTGACCTTTCTACACTCCTTCCTGGAAGGCGGAAATAACACGATTGTGGCTGATTCGCTGATTCGCTATTTGGATATTCCGTTTCTACTGACTGCTTTGAAGGAAATTTACGACTTTCGCATACATATGCAGGCCGCTGAAGTATTGCTGCAGAAAGAAAACGGAGACCAATTAATGAGAGACACTACTTACTCTTCAGACACAATTGAGGTGGGCTTTAGCATCATGATGCTGCTTTTGAAGCTGCAAAGGTTCTTTCCCACTCACCCAGACCTTACGATTCTGACACCTAATCGTCCGGATTCTGATATATTGGGACTAAAATTGAGCGTACTAAGTCACCTGCCTACTGACTACATCGCCTTTTATTCCAGCTTAATCGGCTACGTGGAAATCACCCGCAATGGAGTCGTCGAAGCCGAATTCTTCAAAATCCCCTACAAATGCAAATTCCTCACAATGAACACAAAAGCCAAGGCAATAATTCAAGCCATGGATTTGTCCCATCACCAGAAAATCCAGAATTTCATGCAACTTACGTTGATGTACCGACGGGAAATGGAGCACCAGCAAAAGCTGTACCGCTACACTTGGGTGAAGGATATCAGTCAGGCTTGGAAGATTTATGGGTGGATATCCTTTATTTGCATTGTCATTATTAATGTGACGTTGCTAGTTGGGGCGGGGTTTGACGAAGTGTCGTATGTGGACTCGACTGAGCGGCAAAGACCGATAAACCTTTTTACGATTTGTATGGGGTTTATTCAGCTGATATTTTCGCTAGTCAGCTTCCTATGCTACCTGGCTGAGTATTTCCCCAATGTTTCCGAGAGAATCGGTCTGCACAAAGAAGACGCTTTGGAGTTTCCCGAATATGCGAGTATTTGGCACAATGACTCCGTACTAATGAAGGCCTACCACAAGACTGAAGCCAGTGAGTCTCTCTCAGCTATCCGCACTGACAAAATACTCAACATATTTCTGAACGCAGACACTATTTACCATATTGCTTTTCTACTGGTGTCTGCAGCTGCTATCCCCGTGCCTGCGCTGTATGCAGCCCTGCTGCTAGACGTTTTCAAGCGCAGTGACGAACTGGTGAACATCGTGCGAGCCGTAACTCAAAACCGGAAACAGCTGATACTGACCATAATAATGGGCATCATTGTGGTTTACATGTTTTCCATGGTGTCAATAGTGGGCTTCAACCAGTACTTCCCAGGGGATACGAAGAATGAAGAAGGAGAAGTAGTGGAAGTTTCCTCTATGTACTGTGACTCGCTCTGGGAGTGCTTCTTCAGCATTGTTCACATGGCTACGAGAGCAGGCGGCGGCTTGGGGGACACTCTCGACTCCGTCTCTAACAGTGACAATCTCTACTATCCTCGGATTCTGCTGGATTTGCTCTTCTTCGCAATTGTGATTCTGATCGTCCAAAACATAATCTTCGGTATCATCGTAGACACTTTCGGGGAGTTGCGTGATAAGCGGGAAGAGTTGCTCGAAGAGCTGAACACACAGTGCTATGTATGTGGCGTAAGTCGCAAAGTACTGGAGCGCAGTGGCAAAGGCTGGGTCTACCATTTCCTCAACGAGCACTCCTTGTTCGCCTACATGGCCTTTATCACCTATGTGGTGGAGAAAGACGCAAGTCAGTGCACAGGATTGGAGAAATATGTTAAAGAAAAAATAGCGCAGCATGATGCTTCGTTTTTCCCCACGACTTCGAAGTTGCTGCAGGATCGGAATGTGGAGCTGCAGGAGGATGAGAAGGACGATGACTAGTTTCGCTAGTTTAAGGAGTTGGGTAGCTGCTTATAACTTCCTGCAATGGTAATATTGCTATTAGTCGGAACTGATGTTGGAAGCGATTTCGACTTTTTCAGCTAATGAACTCTTTTATCTGGAAATTAGCAGGAAAAAGGCTGTATTTTCACATTCTGGATACAGGCTAAGGCATTTATTTGGTACAGTCAGCTAAGTTTCGAAATAACTACATTCACTACCCTAATTTCGACTATTCACAAAGACACTATATGTCAAAATCACCTGCTTTGCACTTTTCCATCTGACTCTATGCTGTAAGGCTCTAATTCTGCCTACTCAAACACTGACCTCAAGTGTACGTAAACTGCTAGATTTTCCTTCAAATCTCCAAAATTGTTATGAAGAAATACACTCAGCTAATCGACAGACACCAAATGTACTATCTGTAGTCCGACCAAGCCCAATTCCCAGTTTTTAGACTTTCTGTTCAATTTTGTGTTCGTCGCTCTTTAGTGGTACTATTTAATCATGGGCTGTTGTCTCTCCACCTCAAGCGCTCTCGAGAGTCCTAGCAAGAAAGAAGTCAACTCCGCCACTATTCAAATGAGGGTAACAAGCAATTTCCTGATCAAGCGCGGCTCTTACCGGGACGACTACGACGTAGTCCGCATCCTATCCCCTCATGAACATAAGCGCTTATTAGAAATCAAACATAAGCGCACCCAGGAACACTACGTCGTGAAGGAAGTGCCCAGGTCCAAGGTCAAAGGTGAAAACAAGCGGCAAATGCTGAAAGAAGTGGAAATCTTGTCGAAATTGGGCCATCCCAACCTAGTCCGTCTGCACGAAGTGTACCAGGACAAAAAGAAGTTCTGCATTGTGATGGAGCGGCTGACTGGCGGGGAGCTGTTTGACTTCGTAGTGGAGTCAGGACTGCTGTCTGAGCAAGTGGCGGCTTTGATTATGCAGCAGCTGTTGGGAGCGGTTTCTTATTGTCACAAACAAGCAATCGTCCTGCGCAACATCAAGCCGGAGAATATCATTTTGACCAGCCAAGCGACCAAAGTAGAGGAAATTCAGGTGAAACTGGCGGATTTTGGGATGTCGACTACTATGGATGCAGACCAAACCCTGCACAAAGTAGTGGGCACAGAGCTATACACTGCCCCTGAAGTCTTCCTCGGAGAGTACGGAGCGCCTTGTGACGTCTGGAGTTTAGGCGCTGTGCTGTATGTGATGCTAAGTGGGTCCTTACCCTTCACAGCAGACAACTCTGAAGAACTCCGGCAGCAGATCAGTTCCGGGAACTACTCGATGAGTTCCCCGCAGTGGGATTTGGTCTCTGAGGAGGCCAAAGACCTTATCCGCAACATGATGCAAGTCAATCCCAGCTTGAGATACACCGCTGATGACGTCCTCAACCACACTTGGGTGCACAGCTGTTCCAAGCTCAGTGCAGAGGACGACACCAAGAGCAAGGCGCTTCTCTCAGGCCTGCGGCAGTTCCAAGGGGAAAAGAAGCTGAAACTAGCGCTGTGCAGCTTTGTGATGGACAAGTTCGGATCCAAGCTGCAGCAAGAGGAAACGCGGAAAATGTTCGAAGCGCTGGATAAAGACCACAGCGGCATGCTTGGTCGGCAAGAACTCATCGAAGGCCTTTCAGCCACTATGGACCCTGATGATGCGGCGGTCGAAGCGGACTCTATTTTGAAGAATATGGACGCGGATATGAGCAAAGGGGTGGACTACAAGGAATTCATGGCTGCGGTGGCACTGCAGAAGCAACAGTTTTCCCAAGACATGATGGTGAGCGCGTTCAAGTCGCTGGATGAGGACTGCAATGGTAAGCTGAATGTGAAGGAACTGATGGCGCTGATGGGGCAGGGAGTGGAGGGAGGGAAGAACTCGCTGCAACAGCTCATTTCCCAGGCTGATGTGAATGGCGACGGACAGTTAAGTCTCAAGGAATTCACGCAGTTGCTGCTTCAGCAGTAGCCTCCTAACCCTCCTTCCTAGCTCTGTCTTCCCTCTTCCATCGCATTTCCAGGCCAAAGTCGCACTCATTAGTTAGTGAATCGATACACAAGTCTGTGTCGGGAGAAGTGCACATTGTGACCTCAGTGAAGTATACTTCGTAGCGATATCAGAGTATAGGCATACAACTCTGCAACTTGGGGAACAGACCTATTTACTCTCACTTTCGTCTATATGATCGCATTTCTTTCCGAAAAATGGCTGAGAGACTCGGTCTTCTTAGTCGACATGTTGTGCTTTACCAGTACTTTTCATGCAGTTGCTCCTCCCCGACCTACGCTATCATCCTCATACAAGGTCAGTTTATAGTCGCAGTGCATTGTCTCCGGCCAGAAAGAGAGGTACTGATCATGCAGGCTGCTGAGGTGTTGGAAGAGTATGCAGAGTGGCATCCGCTGAACTTCGAACACGCCTACTTATCCCCAGGGATGATTGATTTCAATGTCTATCGAAACTCAGAATGGGAAAACCTGCAAGAAGCGACCCAAGCCGCAATCTCAGGGGGAGTGACACTATTAGTGGAAGAGTGCGACTTCCCTCCGTCTTTCCCTGCAACTGAGCCTCTAAATTGCGACCTGGGAGTCATCCAAGTCCTGTCTCAAGACACAGTGCCTGAACCTTCCATCTATCTCGGCGCGAAAGGCTACTTGACCTGTCCCCGTCCTAACATCAGTCCAATCACTGACCTGGAGAAGTGGCTGAGCGCGCTAAATCCGCTGCACTGGCCTGTGCTTGTAGATGTTGCAATGCTCGATGCAAGTGTAATGTATTACTCCTCTCCATGTCGCGCACTGCCGTATGAAGAGCGAATTGCACAAAAGCGAAATACGGATTTTCAAGTGTTCGCAGCAGGATTCAATGCTGATGAAAAAAGCTCTCGCTCAGGTTCAAGCGACGAATCGCCTGCTCCAAAGGCCGCTCCGAGACAGACTTACCATAGAGTCCAAGCGACTTCGGCAGTACCGGTGAAACAGAGACGCTTCGCCAGTTGGAATAGGGACCGATCTGTCGATTTCGCTCGATCCAATGCCCGCAAGAGCACCCTGGATGCCAGCAAGTCGAAGTCGCATACGATTATATCTGCTCTGCAGGCGGAAATACTGAAATCTGCGAACAGTATGGAAAGCTTAATGAAGGCTGAAATGATGCAATACCGAGGCAAAGGACAAACTCTATTCAAGACCTCTTTATCTACTAACCTCCCCGACCTGGACCCTATAGTCGAGAATCCTCAAACCTCTCTGAAGGTTCTCAAGCGGCTTAGACCAGCGATAAACATCATAACGAAGCCGGCAATGCCCCCAGACTCCATCTACTTATTCCACCTTGCCCAGTACCCAGACTCCATGGAGCTCCGCGGTATCGAGTCTCTAGTGGCTGCACTACAGGCCTGTTCCCGCTCAGTCCATATCTGCAATTTGTCTTCAGCAAATGCAATTGCCAGGGTGCAACAGGCCAGGAAAGCAGACGGCCTGCTCACCTGCGAAACCTGCCCTCACTTCCTTTTCTTCACTGACAAGTCTGTGCAGGACGGAGACACCCGGTTCAAGAACTTCCCGCCGATCCGCAACTCCGCGAACTGCAACTTTCTGTGGGAACTGCTGACAATGAACCAAATCGAGACGATCTGTTCACAGCACAGGCCAGCCCCAGAGACACTGAAATGCAGGCCGTCCTTCACTCAGGCGCTTAGTGGAGTTAACGGGCTGGGGTTCACTTTGCAGGTCATGTGGACTCTCCTGAGACGGCCGTTCACAAGAGTGCCTGAACACTACTTAGTCCGCCTCGCCAAGTGGACGGCTTTCAACCCCGCTCAGATCCTGGGTCTTCGGAAAAGGGGAAGTATCGCTCCAGGCATGTACGCAGATATTGTGATTTGGGACCCGTTCCAAGAACTGAGCATACAAGACACGTACTCCCGACAGAGACACCAATGTCCCTACCTCGGGCAGAAGCTGTACGGAGCGGTGCAGCAGGTATACGTCCGCGGGAGACTGGCGCACTGCCAAGGTGACTTTCAGCCTGTGGGCAGGCTGGTATCGCCCAGTGAGGAGCGCTAGCTAATCCACTGCGTGTAGATAGCGACGATAATGGCTATGATAAGAGCGCTGAGGACGCTAACAGGGCGTTTCCGCTGCTTCTCTGAAGCCAAGACTGCAGCTCAGGAGGCTCCAGGCCTCTCGCCCATAGAGGGCCTGATTAGACAGCGGCTGGCAGCTGACCCGCACAGAGACGCATTGAAAGTTGCCTCGCAGGGAGTGCAGTGGACTTATACGGAGCTGAATGTAAGGGTTAGGCAGCGCTACACCTCAGCCTTCGCTCACGGACTGCTGGAAATGGGACTGGCAGCTGGAGACTCGGTGGCCTTTTGGACGTGCAAGAGCGACACTGCAGAGACAATGGCACTGCAGTTGGCCTGCGCTCGAGCAGGTCTGCAGGCCCACCTAGTGTCTTCTGAAGAAGGACTGGCAGACTCTCTAAAGGAAGCCAAAGCACTCATAGTGTCCCCCTGGGTCGCTGTGAAGGGCACAACTGAGAAGCGAATTGACGTGGTCATCAAGTTGGTGCCGGAGACGAGGACCACACATTGGGGAACTCCGCTGCAGAGTGCTGCCTTCCCTGGACTCAAGTACATCGTTCAACTCGGCTTTTCGACCGTCAGAGGCACTATCAAAGCTAAGAACGTGGGGATTTACGGCCGCGGGGGAATTGAGTCAGGCACGGATTCTGCTTTCCTCAGCGCTCAAGGCTCTGCTTTTTCACAAAAAGCGCTTCTGGACCTGAGCAGCAGTCTCGCGACTGAAGTCCAACTGGGCAAGGGGCAAGTCCTGCTCAACCTCATCAACCCCAAGAAGCCGGCCTCAGTACTAGGAGCGCTGGCTTCCTTCTCAGCTGGTGGGAAGGTGGTGTTTCCGGGAGAAGAAAAACATGTGGGCAAGTTGGCGGCCCAGCAGCACCCGACAGCCGTCCTCCTCGACTCTCCACTGAGTCTGGCTGAGTGTGGCGAAGTGGACTACTTGGTGGTGGCGGAGACCTCAGGACAGGCAGCGGAAGCGCTCGCAGCGAAGGTACGGGACAACGGACTGAAGGCCAAGAAGGTCGCAGCCCTGCACTCGCAGACCCTCCAGCGACTTTAAGCCTTCTCCGTAGTGGCGTCTACCCCGAGTGCTTGAGCTTCACATGTTGGTTGAGAGACCCTTCCGATCCGTACGCTTTCCCACACTGCTCGCAGCAGAAATGCCGGTCGATCTCCCCTGCAGCTCTTCTATGTCTCTTGCGCTTCTGAATCTCCACCTCCGTCATACTGTGGGCCTGCAGTCTTTCCAACTTGTTAGTGAGGTTCTTGAACTCCAGTATGAGGGCTTGAAGCTGCTGTGTGGCCTGGGCGTTCCTCACAGTCATGTCCTGGCACAGCTCAGTGTAGTCTACCTTCGGGTCATAAGCAGGAGGGGCTTGGTCCGACTTGTGGGTGACGGGAATGAAAAAGAAAGGCTCTCCGTTGACCATGCGGATGGAGTACGGCGACTTCTTGGCTAGATTGGGAGTTTCGCTGGTCATTATAGTCTAATCCATGGGATTGGGAGGCTGGAGAGGTTATGCCTACATGAACTCGTCGTCGAACTCCTCGTCGTCTTCGCCAGCCGAGTCCATCTGCATGAGGTCCAGTTCGTACCTGAGCAGACCGCCAATCCCACCAAAGCCCTTCACGAATTGGGCGCCTTCGGGGCTCTTATTAGTGATGAATTCGAGCACAGCGCCGAAATTCTTGTAATTTTCCACGAGCCACTCCGAGAGTGCAACTTTATCCACAATTTCCAACTCTCCTCCCTGCCCACTGAATTTGCTTTCCTCATTCGGCCTAAGCAAGTGCACCGTCAAGTCCTGAGTCCCTATTTGGCGAGTAGTCAAACGCTGGTAGTCCAGGTTCTCATAAATCATCAAGGACTCCACCGCGCCCAGCTCCAACGCCTTCATAGTGTCCTGCACTCCGAACACAAAGCGTCGAGTGTCTTGCGCTATGTTGTCAAATAGCGCAGCCACTAGTTTCTTTTCCTTTACGAATTAGACGTCGTGTAGAGTTTCTATGGAAAGCTCAATTGCCTGGTTAAATCCGTTTTCCCCGCCATAAGCCACATTCACAATCTTTATAATTTTGACTTGCAGACGGCCGTCCAGCAGGTCACTCTGAGAGAGTTCCTTTTTGAACTCCGCACTGCCTGCTAGGACAATCCCTGTGACGTTCACTCTGTCATTGGTGATGAAGTGCTGGACTGCTTGTTCACCCACTCTTCTGATATAGTTGTGACGCTTTTCCATGCAAAGACGGGCGAAACGCAAAGCGGACTGCCCTCCACGACCATGCTTTTTCGGCAAATCCACTGAGAACTGATATAAAATCTCCCTTGTGTTTCCTTGCAGCGTGCCAAATAGCGACCCATTTCCGTCCATAATAATAAAGCCGAACTTCTGGTCCGTCTCTAAGAGTTCCTTCAGAACTTCCGTGTGGAAGACACTGTCACACAGGTACAAAGACGTATTGATGGGCTTGAACGGCTCCAAGTCAATAGTGATTTTCTTTTCAATGTTGCCCTGGTCGTTGAGGACTTCTCCGCAGTATATGATAAGTCCATTATTAGGGGTGCGGTTGTAGAGTCGAAGTCGCTCTCGCACCGACGTCATAGCGCTCTGCACCGACTGCCGCACCACTCTGCTTTTGATGTTGGCTGCCTTGCCATACTCATCCGTGATGAGTTTGTTGATGAGTGGCAGTTGGTCGCGTGGAGGGATGATGAGCGACACGAGAGACGTACCATTGTCTCTGGCATTGTCAAGGTTCTTGATTAGACGCTTGATTTTCCACTGGCCGATGTAGTCTCCCTCGTCCCCGTCCATCCACGCTTATTATTGCCAAGGCAATTATGGTCGCTGATGGATCTCTGGGTCTATACGATAGCGGCAAAGGGCGTATGCACGTGCTGTATACATAGCAGGAAAGACTTTCTATGGACCATTAATTTCCCTAGGCTTTGCCTGCTTCCTTCCTCCTACCGGCCTTCTCTGCAGCGGGTCAAGAGCAGGGTGGGTTGGCACCATACAACGAGGAAATATAATCTTGCAATGGGGCCGCGGAAAGGACTGTCGTCGCTGACATGGAGTCGAGTGGGAATGCCGGTGCTGGTTATTGGGTCCGGTGCATTGTTTTGGATCCTGAGTAAACGTACTAAGCAAAAGGAAGAAGAAAACGTCTGTGAGGAGTACGTTCGCTTTCTAAGTGAATGCATGAAAGCCAAGCCGCCCATCAACTGCCAACACCAGCAGATCGACCTGAACAACTGTGTGATGCGGGCTGGGTCTGTGGACATCCGAGACAAGGGTCTCAAGCCCATCCAACACACTAACTTATAGCTCTGGGCACTCCCGCAAGCCTGATAATAGAGATATGGACCAGACTAAAGAGACTTTGCAAGGATACTCGGAAGCGCAGACTCGAGTGCAGCAGAAATACCTGGAAAGAATGAAGCGGACTTATAGGATTTTGCAGGGATTTGACGCCTTTTTAGCAGACGAAGTATTCAATCAAAGGCGGGAACACACAAGACAAAAGACGCGAAGGCCGGAAGAGGCAGCCGCTGTGACCATTCAAAAGAGATTCCGAGGCTATCGAGCCCGGAAACTGTATGCAGAGCTGCTATATGCGCAGTACGAGGCTGAGGAGGAGCGAGCCAGGCTGGCAGAGCTGCGCAGAGTGGAGGAAGGCCTGCTCACCATGGAGTCTCTGCAGCTGCAGCAGCAAATCAAGGAAAAACAGTTGCTCAGTCGGCAGAAAGACTTGCAAAGGAACTTCGCAGCCACTGTTATTCAGCGAGGCTATCGGCGGTGGAAGCAATTCCCACTGCCGGCCTCCGCCCTCACCCTCCTATCCAGCGACTCTGACTCCCTCCCCGATCTGCCCATCTGCTCTGCACCGCACTCTTCCTGGGCTCCTCCCTCTCAAGACCTGCTCAACTTCGAGAGTCTCCAGGACACAGCCGAGGAGAACTCTGAGTCCGACGGGGAAACCGAGGCATTCGCAAGGATGCACCCAGTGTCCAGAGACAGTGACTGGGAAGACCCTTTGCTGAGCAGCACAGAAGTGGGAGGACTGGAAGAGGAACTCAATGCGACTGCTTCTTCAGGCCGGTCGCTAGGCCTGAAGAGTCTCAACAACACTGGAGATTTCTCCATGACTCAGTACATGCGGAAGAGTGAGCCGGTGTGGGGAGGCCCGCAGTCTTTGTCGACTCTGAGGACGGAGTTGAGTGGAATCACTGCGAGGCCGAGATTCCTTACAAGGGATGAACTCAGACAAATGCCACTTTCAGCCCTCAGACGAAGGGCTGAAAGCGCCTATCAGGAAATGACCCAGCTTCGAGAAACACTGGCTGAAATCACAGAAAAAGCAGAAGAAATGAGGTCGAAAACAGACTTCAGCCGACACTTAGTGACCTTCCTGACCACAGTCATCTAGTTCATGCAGAAACTTAGCTAATGGGAGGCTTCGAGGCTACATTCCCACAGTTCTCGCAGAGGTTTTCTCCCTTGAAAAGCAGTTCCGCCGAGCTTCCCAGCTGCTTGAGCGCCCCTCCACACACTTCACAGTTCAAAACCGGCCCAATATCCGGAAACTTCACAGTAGTTAAATGTCTGTGGGCATTACTATGCTTGCGAGGCCTTTTCACCGGGTTATCTCGAATGTTCCCTCCTTTCCCTTTGTTCAAAAGTCGTCTGCGTTTCTTGGGGATGTAAACTTTAACCGGAGTTTTGCACAGGTCCAGTTCGAAGCGCATCCGGAGCATTAGTTTGGTCTGGAAGTACTGGTAGCAATCCTTGGAGGACCTGTTTCGGATGCAGATTTTCTCAGAGAGGATGGCTTCGGGAGGGATGTGGTTGTACACTTCAGGGGCGGTCACTGTCACTTGACCATTTCGGCTGATGCTTCTGAGGTTCACAGCCACTTCGAAAGGAATCTTCTGCCGTTCGTTAATTTTCCTCAAGTAGCGCATTACCTCCCGCTCCAACTGCTCCGTTTCCTCGAAACTCCAAGGCGAGTCCGCAGCCTGCTTCAGCTTCATCGTCCCGTGCAAAGGCGGCTTCGACTCCCATTTTTCCCACAGTCTCACGAAGTTTTGGATTTCCTCGAGTTTGGTTCTGTCGCGGTTTTCTATCATTTTGCCGAGTTTGATTGGACGGTGGGACAAGCAGTAGCAGTCCTCTTCCTCTAGGCCGAACTTCTTCCAGGCGACTAGCAGTTCTTTGCCGCATTCGGGGTGGAAGGAAAACTCGCACTTGCGGTGCTGACAGAGAAGCGTAGCGCCCTTATCAGAGCCACAGACTTTGCACGCTCTTTTCCACCGCTCAGGCTCGACCTGGGACACATCGATGCCGTTCATTGTCTTTCTGTTGGCTATGAGTACGCCTGGGACTCTGAACGCGCAGAAGACATGACACCATATGAGTTCCGGGTTGAGGGCGGAATTGGCCTGCGTCTGGTCGAACACAGGATAAAAGGGGTAGATTTGCCCTGTGTTTTGGTGAATTGTGGGCTTCAGAGCTCCTCCGGATACTGAACACAAGACGCACTTCAGAGCCTTGGAGGCCTCTTTGCCGTAAGCCTGGCACATGCTGCAGATCCAGTCCTCGCTAGGCAGGACTGTGATTCCGTAGCACTTCATATGTACTGCGACTTCGCACGTCTATTTAGTCCTTACAGCACATATCACTATGAGATTGTCATCTTCGTAATCCCCATCACTACACACAGCACACGCAAACTCCTCCTCACACTTCGGCACCTTCGACACTCGAATAGACAGGGAACTGCCCATAGCGGCTGACTGCAGCAAGTCCACAGAGCCACTGCGCTGCTTGGCCTCAATGAACTTGAAGAAGTCTTCGTAGACTGGCCGCAGGTAGAGCAGGCGCAGGTCGCACAGCAGGAAGCGCTCCTCTTGGGACTGGTCTTTGCTCCTTCTTGTGTGCGTTTTTTGCACCAATTCCTCAATACGGAGTGCGTTTTCGCCTTCTGCATTATCGATGTTTTTCCTGAGATCCGCTTTTAATTTCTCTATAGTATCTCTATAGCGCGACAGTCGAACCACTACATCTTCAAACAAAGCATCGACAGAGCCAGCCCCAGCCACTATCCAGTCCTCTAGGATATCCACAGTTTCCTCACAGGATACCGCTCCTTGGCGAAAGTCGGGGAAAACACTGAGGTTGGCGGAGGCTGGAAAGTGCTGGGAATTGATGAGGTACCAGAAGACATGTCCCGTGCAGCAGGAAGCTGATTGGTTCCGACTGCTTTTGTCCAGCCGACGTAGGGAAAGGACTAGAGGAGGGTTGAGAGGCACACGAGCCAGGGTGTGTTTGATGTGAGAAAACCGTTCTCGCTTTTTGCCGAAGATGTGAATCTCACAAGTCTGAGTGCGTGTGGTAGCAGTGAAGAGCTGAGGACACCAAGGGTGCAGTGTTCTGAAGCAATCAGGCTGGATGCATAGAGTAGTCATCCCTGCCTGTCCGCACAGTCCACAGGTGCGACTCTGCCGACACTCTTGATGCGCCTTGGCATCTCCTCGCCCCACTGTCAGAAGTAGTCCAGAGTCCTTGTGGCAGTAGACGCAATGGTCAGGAAAGTGAGTAGACAGCATATTAACTATCCTAATTACCTGTTATCAAGAAGCTAGCTCGTACTCCACCTTCGACACGTTGTTGTCGGAGTTGGGAGTGAAGTCCCATTCTTGCTGTGGGAGGGCCACACGTCCGCCCTGGGCAGTGCGCAGTGCCATGAACTTCTCTTCCCGCATCACTAGAAAGCCGTTGCTGACTTCTAGGGACACACCTGGCTTCAGCACTCGCGCTAGGTTGTTGTAGTAACTATCACTCAGCAGCAACTCAATGCACCCAGACTCATCCCCGACTGTGACGACAAAGCAGCGCACGCTCTGGTCCTCACTGACCTCAGACAGTACCTTGCACTTGAGATTCACATTGCGGTCGTCAGGCTCCAGCGCCTGGATCTTGAAGTAGTTGACTTGAGGTCTGGACTCAGCCATGGGAGTACGAACAGGGAAGCGGGGAGCACGGCGAAGGCCACGACCCAAGCCGCGAGGCCCAGCGCTGCGCCTGCCTCTACGAGTCTCAGAGTCCATGCTGCCGCCGAGCATTTATATCTACTCACCAGGCCGCTACTCGCTGCTCTACCATTGGCATCACTTGCACTGTCTCCTCTTCTTTCTCCTCCTGGGTCAGCAGTATGTCCACGGGAGTTCGTAGGTACCTCGCCCGCCATGCCGCGATCATGACATCCGGCACGAGACAGACCAAGGGAGTCACGAAAATGACTATCCAGGTGACTCCCTGACTAAGTAGTTGGTAGAAGACTTGGTTGAGTTGGGGTTGGAAGGTGAAAGCGACGTTCCGAGAGTTGAGAATGATGACAGTGAGATAGTAGAACAGAATGCAGACAAAGCCCGCAGTGCTGTATAGTCCTTACATGTTCACAAGGCTCCAGTGGATAGACTCTAGGAAGAGTTTGAGAGTCACCACGTGTATTATTAGTGTGAAACTCAGAGTGGAAGTCAGCCACAAGCCCGAGTCCTTGTCACTCTGGTAGCCTTGCGCTGGCACCCAGAAGCAGATCAGTCCGTGAGTGATTGCCAGTCCAATCCACATCCAGAACCGACCGTAGGTGAAGTAGAGACCTCGCTGGCCTGCGCCGTAGGCTACAGGGTGTTTTAGGGACTGTGCGGCCGTCAAATCTCGCTCATACACAAAGGTGAACATGCACGGCCAACTCGTCCAGAAGGAGTTGTAGAGCTGCGGAAGCCAGTCTGCGAAGTAGATTTGAGAGCTGAAGCCGTTAAAGAAGGCGAACCACAGTTCCGTGAAGACCACAGTTATGTTTTTGTAGAAGTAGTAGCAGATGAACCAAGATATCCGCCTGTAGTTCCACCGGCCGTGCACTAACAACAGCCTTTGCAGGTACTTAAACTGGGCAAAGGCGAAATCGGCGGCTTGAACTGCCTGGGCGCCCTCTTTCCCTGCAATTCCCACGCCTATATGCGCCTCTTGTATCATACTTACATCATTCGCCCCGTCTCCTATTGAAAGTGTAACCCACGGTCCTGACATTTTGGCCAGTTTCACCACTTCCGCCTTCTGAGCAGGAGACACTCTGCAGCAAATGCAAGAATCAGACACGAAGCCGAGTTTGAAGAACAGCTTTCTGGACTCCAAGTGCTGCATTGCCTGTGTGAGTGTAGGGCCATCTATCACTATTCCCAGCTGTTTCCCCTCATTGTTTCGATTCCGTTTAGAGACTTCTAAAGCGGGGAAGTCACTTTCGAGGCTGTACTTGACAGAGCAGCTTTGCAGCTTTTGCAGGAATTCTGGAGGTGAGGAAGAACTCAAATCCTCTATGTACATGTTGGGTGTTAGGAGCTGACAGGACTTCCCTATCTCAATAGCTGTTTCTTGCTTATCCCCCGTCAACACCCACACACGTATATTAGCCTTCATCAACAGCTGGATAGTCGCAGGGACTCCTTCCTGCAGCTTGTCCTCGATAGCTGTCACCCCGACTATATCCAGGTCCTTTTCCACAGCTTTCCCTTGTGTATCTATGAGTTCCGTCTTGTTCTTGGCGTTGGACAGCATCACTGCGTTCCACTGGGCCAGCCATGTCTTCGCCTCTGTCTCTTCCAAGTATCTCTGCGCTATCACCAGCGTCCGCAGGCCTTCCCGGGCAAAGGAGTCCAGGTGTTCCTTTACAGCTGTTAGATTTTGGCTCTTCCGTAGCAGTGCCAAAACTATGTTATCCGCCCCTTTGCACATCAGTAAGACTCGACCTGAAGGCTCTCTCAGAACGACAGACATTCGCTTGCGAGTGGAGTCGAAGGGAATTTCAGCGAGTAACTGATAGGTCTCAAGTTTACCTCTACGAGTGAAGGAAAGACGGTCGTCTTCCTTACCACTGAAGACATAGGCAAGCCTTGCACTGCCCTGCACCAATGCCAATTCGTCCGGAGAGGCTGCTTGGTAGTTATACTTCCCCTCTCCATCTGACGTCGGGAACACAGAGTGACACAGCGACAGTTGAGTGAACAACCGATCAATCGCTTCCTTTTCCACGTCGGATTGGCTCTGCAAAGCAGTTAGAAGTTGCTCAGTGTCGAAGACTCGGCCAGCGACTGAGCACCTGCGGAACTCCATGATGTTCCGAGTCAAAGTCCCGGTTTTATCACTGAACACGAACTCCACCTGGCCGAGTTCTTCCACTAAGTCGGAAGTTCGGCAGGATGCTGGCCTGTCGTCCTCTTCGAAGTACATACACTCGTCCCAACTTATGAGCCGGGACAGGTACAACTTCACGATTTCCAACATAACATATAGGGAAATCGGGATGAAGTGAGAATAGGCGACATAGAAGGCCAGCACTTGAATGATGTAGGAACTTCCTGAGGCTGAGGAGATGTCCAAATAGGTATGATCCGAAGCGTTCGTAACGCTCCACTGCACATACAAGCCAGCGAACAGGAAGCAAATTATCGCCTGCAGACCTAAAATCGTGTATAGCATTTTATTCATTTTCTTCAGGACTTGACTCGCCTTGGACGGCGGAGACTTACTATTGAGCATTATCTTCGTTTCATGTCCTGTATAGATCACCAAGCCAGTCACATAGTCAGTGTTCTTGAGCACACAGCCTCTCAGTAGCAACTGATTCAGACTCAGTGGGATCCAGTCATGGCCCTGCAGCTTGATATTGCAGTTCCAGGAGTGGAGGGAAGGGTTGGGCAGGTCGCAGTCAAGGTCCAGTTTTAAGGTGCATAGTTCTGGGATGGACAACTTTTTGATGTTTTCGTTTGCGGTTCTTTCCTTTAAATTCGTCTCTCCGTCGAGATTCATCGTATTAACGAAGGACAAACCTTGAGGGTTTGAGCAGGTCAGAAGCACGATATCAGCTGGAATCGGCTGATTGCCTTTAACTTGCACGATATCGCCGACAGCGACTTCCTGTGTTTTGATGGGGTGAAAGGACTGGGAAGCTCTGTCAAGCCTCGCTGTGGATGCATTGTTCACTATCGTGTCTTGTCTATGTCTCCAGTAGTCCTCATACGCTTCTTTCAGCATCGTGAAGAACAGCACCGCTGCGAAGGTCCCAACCAGCGAAGTGGGCGACTTGGGCGAGAAAGAGAAAAAACTGAGTACACAAATAACCAAAAAGTAAATATTCGCTGCTCTCCGGAACTGCAAAATCAGGCTCTTCGGAGCCCAGGTGAGTAGAGAATATTTGGAAGTCTTGACTTTGTTGGAGCAGAACTTGCCCAGAACTCCCTCACTACCCAGGGAAATGTGTCGAAGTGATTCCCGGACCGACTCGTCTGCTTTGCCAGTCTTGCTGACGGATATGAGTGAGCGATCGTCACTCTGTACAATCTTTACTTGGAGAAGCTCCTCTGGAGAGTGGGCGGTTACTTGGTCCGCAGCGGGGGTTTCACCTTTGACCTTATCCATATATAAAAGTGGCCGTAGGGACATAATTGGCTTCTGCAGGTCTACGCTAGTTTAAAGGGACAGCCGGACCACTGAGTCGTGAAAGAGCCTACAGGCTCACCCACACCACACTCCTCCGTCCTGCCAAATCATTGGCTGCAATCGTCGCAATAAGATGGGCCCGTACCTTAGCTCACCTATCACTACGAAGGAGTCGAGCGAGGGAGCCAGTCGCCACTTGCGGTTTGGCGCCACGCACATGCAGGGCTGGCGCAACACCATGGAGGACTCCCACCTCACTGAGTTGCAAATCGCCGGTAACTCTGCCTGCTTCGGAGTCTTCGACGGACATGGCGGGAAGGAAGTGGCGATCTTCACAAGCAAGCACTTCAGTGAAGAACTGGTGAAGAATGCGAGTTACCTGCAGGGAGATGTGGAGACCGCCCTCAAGGAAACCTTCCTGCGGATCGATACGCTCCTGCGTAGTCCTGAAGGCGCAGCGGAGGTTTTCAGACTGCTGCGGGACTTGCCGGACTCAGCGGTGGTGAACCCCAGAGAAGCTGCAGACGTGGCTGCCAACATCGGCTGCACCTCGGTAGTGGCCTTGGTCCAGGGCAGCACTCTATACGTCGCTAACGCTGGAGACTCGCGCTGTGTGCTGGGACGCAGCGGCAAGGCAGTGGACATGTCCATGGACCACAAGCCGGACTTGCCTGAAGAAAATGCACGCATTCGAGCAGCAGGCGGATGCGTGATTGAAGGGCGAGTCAACGGAAACATCAACTTGTCCCGGTCACTCGGCGACTTGGAGTACAAAAACGTGCCTAGTCTGCCAGCGGACCGACAGGCAGTAACCGCAATGCCAGACGTCAAGAGAGTGGAAATCACACCAGAGGACCACTTTCTAGTGCTGTGCTGTGACGGGATTTGGGACATTTTGACTTCGCAGGAATGTGTGGATTTCGTATACAAGAGACTTGCGTCGGAGCCGCTCAAGCAAATCGCTGAAGAGATCTGCGACCGCTGTCTGGCCAAAAGCACGAGTGAGTTTGAAGGGCGGGGCTGCGACAACATGACAGTAGTGCTGATAGCCTTCGAGCACCCTAGTTAAGCCGTTTCTCAGCTGCTTAGGGCGAATAGCCTCCAGTTGGGAGAAGTTGAGGGAAGAATTGTTCAGTAGTGGGCAATAATAGTGGAGTTTGGATGTGCTTAGCACCTTGCCTTGTCTCTGCCATTAGGACGGCCTAATCAGCACAGCAATCGGCTACATTCAGACCCGCTGCTTTCCTCAGCAGTTCCACTCCATACTAGCTTTCTGCAGTCCTGCCTACCTAAAGCGGTTGTATTGGAAGGCAAAGTCTCAACGACTAGTAGTTGAGTACTTATGACGTATTTGAATGCACTGAAAGTGGTGGCGTGTCTGTGCCTGCATCAACATGAGAAAGTAGAAGTAACGTTCATCACTGTTTCCTGTCTTCGAAGTCCTCAGTCTTCTGCCATTAGAAAATCAGAATTGCAAAGCGTCACACATTACTTTGTGCACAGGCAAAGCAGCTTTTGCAGGGAGCGATGAGGCCACTGGATGTCAGTGGACGACATGACTGCGCTTGCCAAAATTACCTCATCTAGGACCAATTTAAAGGGGAATAAATTGACGGAAAACAAGTGCAGACCACTGAGAGGAAGTGTCCCGACGCAGGATATATTAGTGCCAAATAGTGAGGATTCTTGCCTATGACAATAGAGGACTGATATCAGCTTCGTCTCTAATGGCATGGATGTGAATCTGCAGTGTATCTAAGAAGGACTAGGTTACTTCTGGATGGTCTTGACGAGCCACTCCATGCCTTCCTGCAGTCCCCCACCTTCCTTGGCGGAGCAGGCCACAATGGACCAAACTCGGTCTCTGATGAGATGTAACTGCAGCGCATCCGAAATCTACATAAGTGTCACCTCGTCCGCAGGGAGGGCCTGCAGCAAGTCCTGCTTGTTCGCGAAGACCAGCAGGGGAATGCCCGCCAGCTTCTCCTCAGTCAGCAGAGTCGTCAGCTCCTGACTGCACTCAGTGATACGTCTCCGGTCAGCACTGTCGATCACGTAGACTAGGGCATCAGTGTGATCGAAGTAATTGCGCCAATAAGGTCTGATAGTGCTCTGGCCGCCAATATCCCATACATTCAGCTTGAAGCCTTCATGTATGAGCGACTTGATGTTGAAGCCTTGGGTGGGGGTAATATGAGTGATATCTTCCTCGGATAAGGCTCGCAAGATCGTGGTTTTGCCTGCGTTGTCCAGTCCCAGCACCAGGATCCGGGCCTCGCGTTCGTCTCGCTTCAAGGTGCGGAGTATACTGAGCAGTCCCTACGTGTGGCCTACCATTGACTTGTATAATAATGGCGGACACTCTTCTACCATTCCCCTGCTTCTCATACCTACCCTCCTCAGTAGCAGGAGCGAATATCGATCGGTGCTTTTCCTAAGCTACAGAGTTTCGCTCAAGTTTCAGGTGTATCTAGAGGAAGTTTGCTCATAGAGACAGGAATTACATCTCTTTGTACCGTCTTTTTGAGGTCATTTGGCGGGTGGAATGACAGGCTACTTGGTAGATGTCGCTTTTTCCTCCTCGACTTCCTTAAAACCGCCCGTCCATCGTAAAAGAATGCTTCGGTCTGCCCGTGAAGTACACACAAAGGTTGGAAATGCGTCGATGCTAGTCCAGTAGGCGAGGATTTCCTCGCTAGAGCAATCCTGCATGCCAGCCTATTGGCCATCTTTCGTCTGAGGCTCGCAGGTTCTCGACTCTATGCAATGGGCAATACTGCAGTAATCTGAGCAATGGACACTGAGTTCGCGGATAAGTTCAAAACTGCAGTGCAGTCCAATGACACGCAACTCGCTCTGCAGACCCTGGACCAGGCCTGTGCCCGGGGCTATAGCGTCAATGACCCGCTGCCCACTTCCCCCAAGAGCTTCGAAAACAACTGGACTCCGCACTTCTGGGCCTGCCTGTGTCCCACCACTGCTGTCCTCAGCAGCATTCTCGACCAACACCGCGGCAAGGTGGACGTTCGAGACTCTTCAGGCTACACCCCCCTGCTCTTTGCCGGCTTCCACGGCAAGTTCCCAGCAGTCCGCTGTCTCGTGGAACACGGTGCGGACATCCACGCTCAAAGCCAATACGGGGAAACCCTCGAAGACCTAGTGCTCAAAAAGCCCTACAACGAGCGAGAGCGGGAACTGAGAGAGTACGTGGAAAAACTTCTAAGGACTTAGACTGCCGTCTTCTTACGTAGTTCTTCACTCATCACTCTCGCAGTGTCTGGAAACTCTGCGAAAACTCCGTCTGCAGTCGAGAGAAACACTCGATACACCTCGGAAAGCGTCTCAGTGAAGGGGTTATCGTCGTCTTTGAGGGTGTAAGGGTGCACCTTTAGTCCTGCCTTATGCGCTGCTTCGATGACTCCAGTGGATGTCAGGTCACTGGTGTAGAGTTGAGTCAGTGCGGGGCCGATTCCGTGCACTCTCGACTGGGCGTAGCCTATGACTTCCTGGGTAATATGAACACTGCTCGACAGCAGCAAAATAAGCGGCAAATCCATCAACACTCCGAGTCTTTCAATCGAATCCGGGTAGAAGCTCTGCAGAATGATAGGGCAAGTCTGACTCGCATTCCTCCAACTGCCCAAGTTATGCCTCAGCAGTTCCTCATACAGCAGGTCCTCCATCTCCAGGCCGAGCTGCTCTCGGAAGTACCCTGGATGCTTGGTTTCGATATACACGCCTATCAGTGGCAGTTTCTGAATGATTCGCAGTTTATTAGTCTCTATTGCGTAGTTTAGCACTTCATCAAGGCTAACCCTAGGCAGCAGGTCGTCGTAAGTATGGTCCCGGCTCACATAGCGCTGCCGACCTTTCAAAGATTTGAACTCTGCGAGTGTGAAATCATCGGAAAACCAACCAGTTTCAGTGGTGTGTTCAATTGTGCGAGTGGCCACTCGACATGCGAATTCCGGCCTATCAGCGATGTCAGTGATATCTCGCAAGTTCACATCGTGGTTGACGACTAGTGCTCCGTCCTTGGTTAGCACTAGGTCTGGCTCGATGAAGTGCGCGCCCATTGCCACTCCCGTGCTATAGGCTTGCAGAGTGTGCTCCGGGATGAAGCCCGAAGCGCCCCGATGGGCAATGATCATGGCTTCCGGGAGGTTGAAGTAAGGAGCCGGGTGCTGCAGGCCAAGGACCATGGAGGTCAGAAGTAGTTCAAGCAGGCCGCCAAGCATTTCTAGTGGTTAAATTTATTAGCTAGATCCTAAACTTATGTGGTCCCCCGCTACTCTCACAGTTTTGAAAGTCCACAAAGGAGCAATAGCAACTGCCACGCTATCATAGAGCTGCTCAGTAGACCCAAAGCAGCCAATTACGAGTTCAGACGCTCTGCCTGGGGTTTCCCAGTCCGAAGATTATAGAAATGGCAGGGATGTGTTGGCTGAAACAGCTATTCCTGCTGCCTCTGGACGCTCCACTCACCGCAGTGTCTGCATTTGTGCGAGTGTTGGAAAGTCTCAGTCGCGTCTCTCTGGTAGTGGTGGAGGCCCCGCCTACCCCGCTGTGCCTGGAATCAGCGGCTGAACTAGCTGCCTCTGCGATGTGTAAACTCAGAGTGGAGCCACTATGGCAGGGAGAAGAAGCAGAACTGAGTGAGAAGGATCTGGAGTCCTTCCTGCAGCAGCACAAAGCTCAGTATGTGTCCAGAGGCCCAGGCTCTGGCAGGATTGAACAAGCTGTGAATAGCAGTGGAGAAGCTATTCGAATGGTGCTAGTGACGAGAGCCACTTTCCAGCACGCGCTGTTAATAGCCACAGGCAACACGGGACCCAGTCCCATGCTTTTCGCTCAAATTGACACTGAGAAGTGTAGTTTAGTGTTCGCAGCTTCCAGCATGTTCGAAGTGGAGACTTTCGAGCCAATTCGCTTCAGCCTGGAGGAAACTCCACTTGTGAAATCAACGATGGAGCTGGACTCCTCCCAGTCCTCATATACGCCTCTGTCTCTAGCCGAGTCCAGGGTCTTTTCTTCGTGTGACGGACTCTTCACGCCTCCAAGGAAGAACCCGGTGGAGGTGGAACTGACGGAGAAGCTGAATGAGGAATTGGCCTCTGCACTGTGTAGGCCACTGGCTGAGTTCCGCCAAGCGCTTATAGCCACTGAGGCTGTGCACACGCTGGCTCAGGCCGAGTACAAGCTGTCCACCCTGGAAAGCCGCTTTGCGGGCGTCTGGCAGTTACTGCACTCCAAAGTCGAAGACGTCAAAGGCCTCAAAGAGACTCAATCTCAGGCCATACAGCGGCTTTTGGCAGTGTATCAAGACATTAACCACTCTCAAGAACGCATTCACTCTACTCTCCAGGCCACTTCCCTCAGTCTTATCAGTGCATCAGAAGAGCTAAAGCAAGAGCTGGAAGCTCGAATCACTACAGGCAAACAACTCGCTTCCACACTTGCCGCTATTCAGGTCAGAAGAATGCGCAAACCCATGGCGATGGTCATCCAAGCAGTGCAGCAGGCAGAGGACGGGTCGGTAGAGATGATGGTGTTCTCCTGCAAGCACTACACAATGTGGGTCAGACTGGAAGTTAGAGGCAATGGAACCTGCAAGATAGACTTTAAGGGAGTGCAATGCGGGCCGCAGAAGCTAGTAATCAGTGCTTCCGATGAACTGGCAGCAGGTGACTACACCGTCACGATATTCAATAAAGAAGGTCCGAAGGCAATGAGTGCTCCTGTTCTGTTCCATGTAGAGGCGAGGATGCAGCCTGCTTACTTCGCTGGGGCGGACTACGCCACTTCCTTCCTCTACTCCAACGTCGCGAACATCTTCCAAATCGAAGGCAGCTTCCCTGCCACAGTGGATATTCTGCGGAGAGTGGCAGTGTGTTGGCTGGACCGGGAAGAGGATAAGGTAGAGACAGTGCTGGAGACCGTAATAAACACTGCTGGGCAAGGGGAGTACGCAGTGTTCGAAGCCTTGAGAGCAATGGGATGTCGCATGAGCAGTAGCTAGTAACCTAGGCCGCAATTTGAATCCCACTATGCTGCTCCGGCGTCTGCGTCGACTCTGGCTGCCTTACCGGCCTTTCTGCAGCAATGATATCGACCCGAACCAGCCAGAAGACCCTGCCGCTTACCCTCTGCCTCCAGCAGACCAAGTGAGAGTGCTGCCCATACCCCGGCATCCCATCTTCCCTAAGCACCCTGTGCGTTTCCGTCTCAACACCGAGTCCTTCAATAGTCTGATCGATGACCCTACGAACTCTGTGGTGGGCGCCTTCGTGAGGAAACAAGTGGCGAAGGCAGAGCTGGAGCAGGGACAAGTCCTGCACACTATCCACTCTCTCAGTGACGTAGCGAAGGTCTTCAACGTGGGCAGTTTGTGCGAAACCAGCTTCAACCGCTTCCACCGCACCGTCACTCTGACTCCTATCAGTCGGATCCGACTCACAGACGTGATTCCCAGTGCCGTCAGAGAGCGATTCCCAATGGCTCACTTCTCCCGCTTCCCCAGTCAGCACACATCAGTCCAAACTCCACAAGATAAACAACTAATGAAGACTCTTTTCACCACAGTGGAAGATCTGCGCGCTCTGCTTTCCCAGCAGGAACTCCACACAGCGGAAGTCATTGCGGACAGATTCGATATGAAATTAGATGAAGACTTGCTGGACTATGTGGGAGTGATGATGTCCTACATGGTTGATGCGGACAAAGTGCAGAAAGTCTTCGAAACTGAGACGATTAGTGAGAGAATTCAGGCGACTTTGGCGCTTCTGCAGGAACATGCGCGGCTCAGAGTGTCGATGAGGGAACTACAAAGCGAGGCTAACTCCAAAATGAGCAAAAACCACGAAGAACACGTCTACCGCGACATACTCGGCCTGGTGAAGAACAAACTAGGGATGGATAAGGACGAAAAGGAGACACTGAAGGCGAAGTACAAACAGAACCTTGAAGGCAAGACAGTGCCGCTGCATGTGCAGAAAATCATAGACGAGGAGTTGGACCGCTTTCAGACCATTGACAAGCACTCTTCGGAGTTCCATGTGATCAGGACCTACCTGGACTGGCTCACCTGTCTGCCCTACGGCGTTTCCACGCAGGAAACACTCGACCTGGAGAAGGCGAAAGCCATTCTCGACAGAGATCACTTTGGCATGAAGGATGTGAAAGACCGAATCATCGAGTTTATCGCAGTAAGCAAGCTCAGAGGCTCCGCTGGAGGAAAGATACTCTGCTTCACCGGGCCCCCAGGAGTGGGCAAAACCAGCGTCGCGAAGTCCATAGCGGAGGCTTTGAACCGCAAGTACTACCGCATATCTCTGGGAGGACTAGATGACGTGGCGGAGTTGAAGGGACACAGACGGACCTACGTAGGCGCTCAGCCCGGCAAAATAATTTCCGCTCTCAAGCAATGCGCCTCTGAAAACCCGGTTTTACTCATAGACGAAATCGACAAAGTCGGCCGACGGAACTTCCAAGGCAGTCCCGAAAACGCCCTCTTGGAAGTGCTGGACCCGCAGCAGAACTCTGCCTTCAACGACCACTATTTAGACACCACTGTGGACCTGTCTAAAGTGCTCTTCCTGTGCACTGCCAATCTCACGGATGATATCAGTCCTGTGCTTATGGACAGGATGGAGACTATTGAGGTCAAAGGGTATACTGCGGAGGAGAAAATGGAAATATTTGATAAGCATTTGTGGACGAGGACATTGAAGGAGATGGCTTTGGAGCCACACATTGGTCTTTTTTCAATCACTCAAGAAGCCAAAGAGGTGCTAATCCGCGACTACTGCCGCGAAGCCGGCGTCCGCAAGCTGCAAAAGCTGCTCCAGCGCATCCTCGAAAAGGTAGCCGTGAAGGTGCTTCAGCAGGTCCACAGCACAGTCGACCCTGCCACTCTGAAAGACTACGCAGGCCAGCCGCCCTTCTCCAGCAAGCGTCTGTACGAAGTCCTGCCCGTAGGTGTGGTCATGGGTCTGGCCTACACTTCCATGGGCGGCTCCACGCTGTATGTGGAGGTCGTGAAAAGCGGCTTTGGGAAGGACGCCAAGGGAGAGCTGAAGACTACTGGAAACCTGAAGTCAGTCATGCAGGAAAGCATCCAAATTGCATACACGTATGCGAAGAGTCTAGCATTTGCGAAGAAGAACGACTACTTCGACTCTGCCAGTCTTCACCTGCACTTCCCTGAAGGCGCCACTCCGAAAGACGGCCCCTCTGCAGGAGTGACCATCACTACAGCGCTGCTCTCCATTGCTTTCAACTCCCCGGTGATGGTGGATTTGGCCATGACAGGGGAAATTTCCCTCACTGGCAAGGTGCTCGCTATTGGCGGACTGAAGGAAAAGGTGGTGGCTGCGAGGAGAGACAGTGTGAAGACGGTCATCATTCCTGCGGCGAACAAACACTCCTGGGAGGAATTGCCTGAAACGCTCAAAACCGGCCTCACAGTCCACCTGGCGGACTCCTACGAAGACGTCCTGAAAGTGGCGTTGCCCTCCATCCATAGCAGTTAGTTATTTCTTATGACCTCTCGAGGCAAACTCCCTCTGTCGAAGACCAGTTCCACAGGACGACTGAAGCTGCTCTCCTCCAACTCCGCCTCCCTGAATGCCAAGGTGGAAACTCTAGTCAGCTCCGCCCGCCTCAACCGCTCTTACGACCTTTTCACACTGCTCACCGAAAGAGCGTCCGTGAAACCACTGAAATTGAGAGTTGCGGAGACGATGCTAATGAGTGAGGGACAAGAGTGCTTCCTGAGCACTGCACAAACTGGATTAGTCAGAACTGATCGAGAGCCGGGGTAGGACTTATATAGGGCCTCGCAAGTCTTTTTGTCTCAAGCAGCCACCTGCAACATACAGGTCAAAAACAAAAATCCGCAAGGACTGTCCTTTCCGAAATACCTGAATCGCAGAGAAGGCCAGCTGGAAGCCTTGTTCAAGAACAAAACCGCCGCAGAGAAAATCCAGCAGCGTCCAGTGTTCCTGCAGCGCTACATAGTCCCACACAACTACCAGCCACACGCTCTCCTGGTCTACTGGCGTCGAATCAAGCGAACTCGCGTCTTCACCATCACGTCTCGGAACACCTTCAGAACTAGACGAGAGTCAGCGGACCTGTTGACCCCTCGCGAAGCCTCAGCATCTCCCTTTGTTATCTCGTGGACGAACCTCACCAACACTAGTGTGTCCAAGGAAGTAGGGTTGACTGATGAGTTGGGGGAAATGGTGGAGGTGGTCCGCAGTCATGTGTTGAAGCCGGTCCTCAAGCCTGCGGAGATAGTGGACGAAATGCTGTTCGCAGTGATGAAAGGGATTGATGGGAAGCTATATGCGACTGGCTTGCTGCGGGCCCTGGTCACGGAAAACGACCCAAGCACTGACCTAGTCCTTGAAGTGCGGCCTGCTTCCTCTGTGTCTCTCGCTGATATCATAAAGGACGAACGCAGTCTGGAGAGACTCAACTGCCGCTCTTTGCCTTTCATCAGTTTCAAAGATATGCAATACGACAACCAGCAGATTTACTTGAGTCACTTCCAGACCCCTCACCAGCCCTATGAGCGCACATTCGCCCGATCCAAAGCCGCAGGTTTGGACGAAGTGGCAGAGAAGCTGGACATTCTGAAGCGGCAAAGCAGTCACCTGAAGCAGGAATTCGGAGTGGTGCGGAAACTGGACTACTCTGAATATCCCAGAGATTTCCTTGGGAATGTGATAAACCGGCTTTACTTTAGTGTGATTCGAGACCCGCGACTGTCCAAGTTTTACTCGCTGGACAGAGTTGAGGCGCAGACCAAGTTGGAGTCCTCGGTGAGACAAGCGGTGGAGCGCGGGACCAGTCGCTACCTCAAGATGCGCATGCACAAGATTCATCAACATATGGGAATTACGGATCGAGACTTTGACCAGTATTTGAGGTTTTTCACAGATGCCATGAGAGAGGAAGGGGCGACGGATGAGGATTTGTCAGAAACCATAAGTGTGCTGGGGGACTTTAGGAGTGATGTGGTGATTCCGAAGAAAAGTGATACTGAGTTGCCATAAAGTCTCCATTAACTAGTGCGGTGTTAGCTGCTAGTAGGGAATTGGTCTTTCCTGTGGAGGTATATCGGCTTCTTTCTTAATACGGATGCTTCCTTGTCTCTCAGTTTTAGGATTTAATTGAACTTGATAGTGATCTAGAGCTGTATTTGTAGCTAAATACCATTCTGCATTTCGTCAATAAGCCTCACGGCTTCAGACCGAAAACGGACCTAAAGCCCAGAGAATGGGAATACAGACAGGCCTAAGGACTAAATGAGTGGTCAGACTCTGTCAGTCCATTCCCCACCTCTCATATATAATGAAGGACGCCAGGGTCGCGAAGCAGCGGTGGGAAGCTGAGAACGTGATCAAGCAGGAAGAGGAGCTGTACCGCTTTGACCAAGATGAAGCAGACCGAATCAATGAAGCCAGGCCTTGGCGGACCGATCCCAATTACTTCACAAAGGTACGCATATCAGCCGTCGCTCTCATCAAAATAGTGATGCACGCTCGCTCAGGCGGCAACTTGGAGGTAATGGGCCTGCTGCAAGGCAAGGTGAAAGGGCGAGAGTTCATCGTGATGGACAGCTTTGCCCTGCCAGTGGAAGGGACGGAAACCAGAGTGAATGCGTTGGCATCTGCAAACGAGTACATGGTGAACTACGCTACTTATGGAGAGCAAGTGGGCAGGTTGGAAGGAGTGTGTGGGTGGTACCATAGTCACCCTGGATATGGCTGCTGGATGAGTGGCATTGATGTCAACACTCAGATGTCTCACCAGATGGTTGAAGACCCTTACTTGGCCATCGTCATTGACCCTGTGCGGACCATCTCTTCCGGCAAAGTCGAAATCGCCTGCTTCCGTTCCTACCCCGAAAGCTACACCGCCCCAGACCAAGGCACTTCCCAATACCAGCACATCCCTCTCAGCAAAATCGAGGACTTTGGCGTGCACTACAAGCACTACTACACTGTCGAGCACTCCTTCTTCAAGTCCGCCCTAGACGAACACATACTGGAGCAACTCTGGCACAAGTACTGGGTGCAGACCCTGTCCTCGTCCTCCATCGTAGCCAATCGAGACTACATCACTGCCAACATAGTGGATGTGTCGGAGAAAGTAGACCAAGTGGAAACGGTCAGTGGCCGCATGCGTGGCGGTATCTCTGAACGCAAGGAAGAATCCCAGCTCCAAAAGGTGGCCCGCGACGCAGAAAAGACAGGCGTGGAGACCGGCCAAGCGCTCGTCATCCTGCTACTCAAGAAGATGCTCTTTAACCAACTCAGCGCTTAGCTCAAAATAACGCGCAGGTCGGAGAGTTGCCTCTGTCCGCTCCTTTGCAGAAGCAGCCGAAGGAGGAGTGGATGGGAGGATCGATTTCGATAGAAGTGGCTTCAATGGGGATAGGTCTGCTTTCTTCAGTTCTGATGTCCATCTCTAGGGGGAAGGCAGGGGACTTGTCTTCGACTGTAGGCTCGGGCGGAGGGTGGTCGCAGAGGGAGTCTTTGGTGCTGGGGACGTCTGGGAGAGAGGGAGGAATCACCACTTCCTGCATTTCGGCGAGGTCTTCTGCGACCCGCTCGGCCTTTTCCTGCTCGCGAACTGCCTCGAAAATGGTCTTTTCAGGCTCGGATATGGCGCTAATCTCAGGCTGAGACGCCAGCGGGTAGCTGGAATGGCGGGAAAGCAAGGCGCCAGGCAGTTGTCCCGGAGCTTCGAACGGACCCTCAGGCACAATCGGTGGCCAGAACTGCGTTAAGTTGGGTGCAGTGCCGCCATAGTGTTCCTCCACTTGCCGAGGGTTGAAGAGCTGCAGCAGACTTGGGTCTGAGCGCTTCCCTGTGATTGATATACGCTCCACAGTGTCCCGGTCAATGAACTTTTTGATGATTGCCCAGACAACTGTGACACTGGTAGGTGCGTTTAGCACGTAGTTGTGTGCGAGACGACAGCGATAGTTCTGCTGCAGGATTTCTATCAGCTTGCGCAGTTGCTGCGTAGGACTTACGTTGATGGGCAGGTCGGAAAGCCCCATATTCCCCATGTCAGTGATGGTCACCCAGTTCTCCACCTGTCCCGGAAGAAACATATTGTCAATCACATAGTCCAAGAAAAAGCCGATAAGTGGCATATAGTCGAAAATCGTATGCTACTTGCCCCTTACCTCTTTAAAGTTGAACTTCGGGTAGTTCATGATAATGCAGGGTCTGTATCTGCAGTCCCTGCCGTGGACGTAGAGACAGCCCGCGTCTAGCAGGGGTTGCACCTGCTCGAACATCATTGGGTAGGTACTCGGCATATAGGTTCGGCGCCATTCCAGGTGAGTCTGCACTGCGGCCACCGCGTTGCGGGTTTTCCAGTGAGTGCCGTAGCAGAGACGGAGGAGTACGCAGTCGTCCCAGTGGGGAGGGATGGCCACCTGCTGTTCCTTCAGAACTGCTTTCAGCCGAGACAGTTTTTCGGCTTCGAAGGGAGTGAAGGTTTGTTTGTAGAAGATGAAGCGTTGGCTGTGAGTGCCAGCGCCCTTCATCACGAACTCGCCCCGGGGCCAGTAATGAAAGGCATCACGAGGTGGTCGAATCGACTGAGGCACCTCCATATTACGACCAGTTGAAAGTGGGTTGAATTGGACTGCACCAGGTCCCATTCTGTACCACATGGCACCAAGGACGGAGGGCAATAATGAGATCAGATTAGACTACAGAGTGCCCATAGCATGAGTGAGCGGCTCTACAGGCTCGAAGAAGTGCAGGACTGCAGGAGAAGTGGCGCCCAGTAGACCCTTGCGATAGGGAAGCATGTGGAGGAAGGGGTGGCGGGAGGGGTGTTGCCAGCACTCCTCCAAACTTCCGTCCAGGGCGAAGCGCCGAATGCCGCCGTCTTGAGCGCATGTGAAGACTTTGCCAATGCAGAACACTGCACTTTCCACGCTTTGTTTGTGTCCCCCGAACGTCATGAGATGCTTTTCACTCCGAATGTCCCACATCTTTGCCTCACACCCCTCCGCATTGAACCCCCTATGCGCTGTCAAGATGTAGTCCTCGGAAACATCACAGCGAGTCGCGAAGTTGTTCCCCACTGTCAGTGCCATTGTCGCTCGAATCGGTCGCTCTCGCACGTCCCACAGCCGCAGCTGCAGGTCCTCAGAACATTGCACGAGCAGCTGTCGCACAGGCAGCCACTTCACACAAGTCACTACATTCCAATTTATCTTGGCCATAGTGAGTTGCTTCAGAGTTGGCAGATCCCATATGCGCACTGAGTAGTCACGACTGCCGGAGGCTAGTAAGTCACTCTTTGGACAGCAGTCGATAGTGGTGACTGGCAAGTCGTGGCCTACTAGTTCTCCGAGTCTTTGCCCGTCTAGGCCCATTTGCCTGATCACTTTCCCGCCCGCCAAGACTGTATCTCCCTTCAGGGCCACACATTTGACCATTCCAACTGCTGCGTCGAAGTGCGCTTTGAGGGTGAAGCTGGAGATGACGGACAGAAAGTGGTCTTGGGCGATGCAGCAGCGGGACTCTTCACCTGCCAGGGCGGAGATGTACTCGGAGGAAGTGAGCGGGATGCTAGCAGCGTAGGCCACTACTCGAGAGTTGTCGCCTCGACCCAGAGGAGTCACGACGTCAGTCCTGGGATGAAAGCAGTTGCCCATATGACTGAGATTATGGCTGGGCTTAGCTACTGCTTTTGGACGGGTAGGAAGAGCTTGAACTCAGGCGGCAGTTCCTCCTCCGAATAAAGGCGGTCCGAGAAGTAAATCCGCCTTATTCTACAGTTGGCGTGAATCTGCACTCTCAAAGTCTCGATGTAGTTCGTGCCATAGGCCCTGCGAGTGAAGTCCGAAAGGTTGAACTGGATTTGGTTCCACCCCTCATCCAGGCGCATAGGCATAGTGCAGATAAAGGGCTTGACCCTGGTAGTGCTCTGGTAGTTAGAGGCTCTGAAACGCCTGCGCACATTCTTGTCATCAAGCACTTGCACTTCGAAGGTGAAGTACTTTTTGAGGTTCTTGATGATCATCACGAGGAAAGGCAGCTTGATGCCGAGGGTTTGGCCGGGGTCAGCGGGTGCGGTGACAAAGGTAGTGGACACGTTGGTGCCCATGATTTCCAGCACGGAGCTCTGTATATCCGTATCCGTGAGGCGCTTGATATGCCCATTGCGAATGCTTTTCTCCCAAATTTGGAGAGGTTTGCTGCCGATGCTGTAGAGAATGCTGAGAAAGCCGGATTGAAAAGTGTTCTTAAACATCTCTAAGCAATGGCGGAAGACACGGAGTTCAGAGAGCTCTTCATCAAGACAGCGTGCAGCTTCCTTGACCAGCGAGTTAGCGCCAAGATGCGGCCTGTGACGCGGAACATGCTCTGGATCACTACTTATTGTTTGAATCGAGTGCGCAAGGCACAGGGTCTCGATCCAGTAAGCAAAACAGCCCCCGACCTTTTCTCCTCACTGGACCGTGACTTGGATGAAAAAGACCTGCGTGTAGGCGACTTAGTCTTCTTCCTCCAACTGGCCCCTGTTGAAATTTTGAACCTTGGTATCATCAGTCGGCTCAGTGCCAGTCCGAAAGCTATCGGTATAGCAGGCAATCGAGTAACTGAAATCGACATCAGTAAGTATCAGTTCCGTGTGCCTTTCAGAGCGGTGTACCGCAGTGCAGCTCGCTGGTTCTTCCGACTCCCAGAACTGGTGCATGCGAGAACGAGTTTGCCTGGCTTTCAGCACGCGAAAACCTTCTTTATCACTCAGGGAAATAACTCGGATTTGGTGCAGGCAGCGCTCGAAGCAGAGGGATATCGGAGAGTGGGGACCCAGCAAAATGCAGGACTGATCTGGACGCAGTTGCTGAGACAGGTGGACTTGGAAATGGTGAAGGAAGGCAAGCAGCTGGTCAACCACATTCCTCGCATGCATTTCCTCATCACTACGAAGAAGTCCTTCCGTCATACAACCAAGCAAATTGCCAACTTCCCAGTTCCTCAGACTTACGACCTGTCCGACCAATTTGACTACATCAGCTTCATGTCCGCTCCCAACAGCGTTCATTCGAAATGGATTTTAAAGCCATTTGCCTTAAACCAAGGAATCGGCATTACACTGGTTTCTAATGTCGGTCAGTTTCGCAAAGACCTACAGACTGGCAGAGAAACCCGGCAGAAAGTGATTCAGCTCTATATCGCTAACCCTCTTTTACTGGACGGACATAAATTCGATATACGGTATTATGTGCTTATTGTGAGGTGCAAGCCAGTGATAGTCCTGCGCTATGAGGAGTTCTACGTTAGAAGGTCGCTGAATGCGTATAGTGTCAATAGTGAGAGCTTACTCACTCATCTGACCAATGCACACCAGCAGAAAGCACACCCCAGCTTCAATGAGAAGAAGGAAGACAGCATTTGGTCCAAAAGGAGACTCGAGGAAAGTCTCGGCTCAGCAGTGGTAGCAGCCATCGAGCGCGGCATTATCGACACTCTGATGAAGTTATTCGCCTTTACTGTTCCTCAAGTGGAGCAGAGACTCGGCAGCTTCGAACTGCTGGGTGTTGACTTCATGCTGGACAGCAGCATGCGTCTGTACATGCTGGAAGCCAACACCAACCCCGCCCTGTACACTGACACGCTCGTGCTCCAGAGCGTCATCCCCAAGATGCTGCGCGACTCACTTCTCGTAGTCGCCCGCGCACACGCCGGCCACCCTAACTTCGTGGAAGACACAGCCTGGCACACTCTCTTCCCTATCCCCTAGCTTCCTAAAATGGCCGAGCACAACAACCTGTGGACCATCGGCGAGCCCATAACCTCCCGCAAAGCCACCCGTCTGAACTTCATCGAGCAAGAAAGCGAGCAACTGCACATGTACATCGAGGAACTGGAGTCCTTGGTGCAACTCAATAAGCAAGTCATCACGGACTTGCTGTCTTCAAAGGCGCTCTCTGGCAGCTCCACTCTCGACCTGTCCGCGGACACTGATGTCAGCAGCTTTGTATCGGGGCGGCAGTTCGAAGTGCTCATTTCTCAAAGCAAGTCGTTGTTCGATGAGCTGCGCAGGAACTTCAGGGAGCGCGAATTGGCGCAAAGCAGGGCTTTGATTGCGGAGCAAATAGCGGAAGAAGCCAAGCGGAAAGAGGAAGAAATGAAAGAGGAACTCGGCGAACAGCTCGAAGAGTTGCAGGTTCTGATAGAGAAAAAGGACTACCGCATCAAAAGTCTGCAGGATAAAAACCGCACTTTAAGCGAGGAAATTGTGGAATTGAAGAAAGAGGAAGGACTGATAGTGCTGCCTTTGACCGACGAAAACGTCAAATTCCACAATCGCCTCGAAGAGCTGAAGGGAGAACTCGCCTCTGCTTCCAAAGAACTGCAGAAAAACGAACTCCAAAAGGAAGAACTGATACAACTCGCCAAAGACCTAGAAACCGAAGGGAAGAAATACCAAGCTTTGAGACACAACCCTATGTACCGCCCCAAGCACAAGCCCACAGCCCAGGGCGCAACTCACAGCTACGGCCTTGACATCACCATCGACAACATCAACTACGACCGCAGTATGGTGGCTGAGAGTGTGGAATCCGCGGGGAGCGAAGCTGCGGAGAGGTTCCCCGATAAAGTCCATATTGAAAGCAAGCTGAAGCCGAGTCTGCCCAAACTCGACTTCACGAAGTTGACCAAGAAGTTCGAATCGAAGAGTGAAGCGAAGGCTGTCGAGCAAAACGTACTGAAAGTGGAAAGAATGAAGTCGAAAATAGAGGAATTGGAGACTGTTTGCAAGACCAAGACGAACCACTTGAAGGAGTTGAGACAGAGAGTGCGGCATCAGGAGGAGGAAAACACCAAGTTGGTGAGTGTACTTAGGGAGTTGGAGCAGCATGCGAAAAGTGAGGAGGCCAAACATGTCCAGGGCAGGAAAAGCATTCAGTTCGAACTGCAAACTCTCCCCAAAAAGGTGAGAAGGCCGAAACGTGCCCACAGCAATGTCTGCGAGTACCTTCTAGGAGATGAAGAAGAAGTAGCAGCGCTCCCCGCCTCTGCCCGGCTGGAGAAAGACCCTGCGCTTGAACTGGAACATGTCGACAGACCAGTGGGAAATCCCCTGGAAATGTCGAGTTTCTTCGCAAGTGAAGTCGCAGTAAACGAGCAGGAAGAAGCCGACAGCGACTTGGAGCACTACTTCCAAGACCTCCCCGACTTTGAGTAATAGGCAGCATTGCTATTTGAAAGATGGCAGAGAGCACCTACACGGATTTTAGTGAAGGCTGGACTCAGATCCAGCACGAAGGCATCGACCGTTTGCTCGCCTTTTTCAGCACCGGCGAAGTCTCTTTCTCGAGGGCGGACTACTCGCGTCTCTACACCATCGTTTACAACATGTGCATTCAGCGCAACCCGCACAACTACTCGCAGCAGCTCTACGAGGCTTATAGGGCCACCTTTCGTGACTACCTGAGGATGCAAGTGCTTCCAGACCTGCAGAGCAAACATGACAGTCGCTTGCTGCTGACTCTCACCAGGGTCTGGCAGAACCACCAGATCATGGTAAAGTGGATGCGCGCCTTTTTCCAGTACCTGGACCGCCACTTCGTCTCTCAGAACAAGTTGCCCAGACTGGACATCCAGGCTATGCGCATCTTCATTGCAGAGGTCTACACCCCGCTGCGCATTGCCATCGTCCAAGCCATTTCCTCGCAAGTCCGGGCGGAGAGAGACCGGGAAACTATCGATCAATCTTGCGTCCGGGAAACCGTGATTATGCTAAATCGCCTGGGAACGGCTTCGGAAGACCCTGTGAAGCCGATGAAAGCGCTATGTGATGAGATGGAAAAGGCAACTGAGGACTACTACGAAGCCAAGGCTAAGACTTGGATCACTGAAAACAGCTGTCCAGAGTACCTGTTGAAGGCAGAAACCGCGCTAATGGAAGAGCGAAGAATGATAGAAGGCTATTTGGACTCCTCACTGGAAGCGCCGATTCTGAGCAAGTTTTACCACGCAGTGATCGAAGTGCAAGAAACAGACTTACTGGAGAAGGAAACAGGCCTGCTCTATCTCCTCCAACAGAACAAGCGGGCGGACCTAGGCAGACTCTACCGTCTCTGCAGTAAAGTCAACAACGCACTTGTGCCCATTGCTGACACTCTCAGCACTTACATTGCAAGTTTGGGGAATACTATCGTCAACGAGCGGGATACTCAAGGGAAAGTGGACAAGAAGGAAGATTCCGCCTTCATCAAGCGGCTCATCGACCTGCACGACTCCTTCAAATCCCTAGTGGCTGAGTGTCTCAGTGACCACTCCATCTTCCAAAGATGTCTGAAGAGTGCTTTTGAGAAGTTCATGAACAGACAAGTGGGGAAGAACTTGATTGCCGGGCTGATTGCTTCCTTCTGTGACCGAGCCTTGAAGCGCACAGCTGAGCGCCTGAGTGAGGAGCAGTTGGAGGAGTTGCTCACCAAGTGTGTGCATCTCTTCGAACACATCACAGACAAGGACTACTTTTCCAACATTTACAGGTCCAAATTGGCGAAACGTCTGCTGAATGATGACACTGCCAGTGACGATGCGGAGAGAAGCATGATCGCTAAGCTGAAAATGCTGTGTGGGGCTCAATTCACCAGCAAGATGGAGGGCATGATAAACGACCTGCGCACTGCTGCGGAAGTCCAGCGGAAGTTCGAGCAAACTGCCTCTTCTCTCCCAGTGGAGTTCTCAGTGCAAGTGCTGGCTATCAGCTACTGGCCGACCTACCCTTCCCACAACGTGCCACTGCCAACCTCTCTAGCCGGCTGCATCTCTACTTTCAATCGCTTCTACGAAATCGAAACCAAACATCGCAACTTAAAGTGGATGAACTCCCTCGGAGCCATGACCATCACAGCCAGACTGCCCACAGGCCGTTCCTACGATTTCATCTGCTCCACCTACCAAGGCTGCACTTTGATGCTATTCAACGAGCGGCAGAGTTTGAACTTCGGGGAGTTGAGGGGAATGCTGCAGATGGATGATGAGACTTGCAAGCGTCTGCTAGCCTCGCTCAGTTGCTCGAAAATTAGAGTGTTGGAGAAGACTGGAAATCCTAAGGCCGTGGAAGCTGAGGATTCTTTCACCGTCAAGGACAACTTTGAAAGCAAAATGAGGAAAATCAGACTGCCGCAGCCTGCAAGTGAGGAAACCGCAGTCGAAAAGAGAGTCGAGGAGGACCGCAGTATCGCCATTGAAGCCGCTATTGTGCGAGTGATGAAGAGTCGCAAAACCCTCAGTCACAACGAATTACTCCAGGAAGTGCTCGGCATGCTGAGTCTGTTCAAGCCCAAAGTCAAGGACATCAAGCAGCGCGTGGAAATGCTGATCGAGCGAGAGTACTTGGAGCGAGACAAGAAGTGCAGCACTGTCTACCACTATCTCGCATAGTTAACAGATATGCTCGCCTTCCTGTGCAGACGTCCCTTCACTTTCAAAGGCTTGCTGCCCTTCGCCCCCAACTCAGTCTGGGACAATGAAGGCGCCAGGCGGCAGGCGTTGCGCAGAGGCCGCGGCCATGGTACAGGACTCGGCAAAACCTGTGGCAAGGGGATGAAAGGCCAGTGGGTCCGCAACGGAGGCGGAGTGCCTCCCCGCTTCGAAGGCGGCCAAACCCCCCTCGTCAAAAGACTCCCCAAGTGGGGCTTCAAGAGGAACGAAGTCGAGTTAGACTCAGTGAACATCGAGGACTTGGAATACTACATCACGCGGGGACGTATTGACACCCAAAAGCCAATCACACTCAGAGTCCTGTTCGAGGCTGGAGTCCTGTCCAATATCAAGCATGGAGTGAAGTTGCTGGCCCGCGGGACTCAGTCCCTTTCCACTCCTCTCAATTTCGAGGTTTCTGACGCTTCGGAAGCGGCTATTACGGCTGTGAAGGCGGCAGGCGGCTCTGTGACCTGCATATACCGGACTCCGATCCAAGTCCAGTACTTCCTCAAACCCCACAAATACGACCTGCCGATGGGGGAGACGGCTATGCCTCCGCCTTACACAGTCCTGAAGTTGGAAGAACTGAAGAAGAAAGGCGCCATAGTGAAGTACTCGCCTGTGAACTGGCTGGCAAACTACAAGCCGATAGTGGTCCCTCCGATTCCCGAACATGTCAAGAAGCCTCGGCCCGTCATCACTCGCAGACTCAACTTCAACGTCTAGGTAGGTAATATGATGGGAGAGCGGAGAAGAGTCGGTTCGCCTCCAGTAGTCTGGGGTAGTTCCCCCAAGCCAGGGCGTGCGACAGCGGGCGAAGACTTCTCCTTCGCCTTTCAAATTCGCAAGCCTGTGCGTCAGACCAGAGCCAGTCCGGTCAGCACTCCCAAAAGAACCCTGGCCAAGTCTCCTCCAGTCCGCCCCAGAGAGGTCAAAGTGGCAAGTCAAAGAAGTGGCGAGAAACTCAGCGCTCACGGAGACTTGTTCTTGAAGTACTTGGAAGACCTGAAGTCTCGGATCAATGCAGATGTGAGAGGCGCTAGATCGAGTTGCAAGAGTTCAAGTCCTCCTGCGGAGACTAGAGGAAGTGACAAGCCGAGACATCGTCGCATGCAGTCGGATGCTAAGCCGGTGGAGCGGTCTGACCGGCAGTCTCCGGTTTCTCGCCTGCTCGCGAGGATGGAGGATTTGGGCAACTCCGCGGAGCACAGCCACCGACGCAATGCCTCGATGGAGGTCGACCATAGTGTGCATGTGGAATCTCCACTGAACATGTCAGATGAGAAAACAGTGAAGCGAGGCTTTCACAGTCGATCCAGCAGTTCCTCGAAGGTCGGAGAAGAAGGGAAGGACATGGCAGGGTCAGGCTCCGCGGCGAGCCTAGTTGCAGCTGAGGAGGACAAAGCACAACTTCTACGAATCGTCAAACTGTCCTATCGAAGCTCCGGAGTGCCCCCAATCACCACTAGTGAGTTTTACCGCTTCGGACGAATGTTGGGAAAGGGCGCATTCGGCAAAGTCAGTCTCGCCATTCACAAACTGACAGGACTGAAAGTAGCCATCAAGTCCATAGACAAAGCCTACATGAAGGACGAGCATAGACGCAGAAAGGTCTTCCAAGAGGTTTTCACCATGCGTCGAATTCGCCACCACAACGTCATTCGCCTTTTCGAGGTTTTCGAGTCGTCTCGCCATTTCAACATGGTGCTGGAGTACTGCGGGGGCGGAGACCTGCTCCAGTTCGTTAAAACCAGGATTAGACTGCCAGAATCGGAGGCAGTACTGATATTTCAGCAGATATTGGAGTCAGTCCGAGTGTGTCATTCCAAAAACATCATTCACAGAGATGTGAAGCTGGACAATGTATTGATAGACTCGACCTATCGAACTGCGAAGTTGTGCGATTTTGGGGTGAGTCGAATGGTGAAACCCGGGCAAAGGATCAACGACCAGTGCGGGACTCCGGCCTACATAGCTCCTGAGATCATAGCAGACCGCGGCTATGAAGGCTTCCCTGTGGATGTCTGGAGTCTTGGAGTCCTGCTATATGCGATGGTGACCGGCACAGTGCCTTTTCGAGCCAAAAGTATGGCCGACCTCCACAAATTGATCCTTCGAGGGAAATTCGATATCCCAGAGCATGTCTCAGATGCAGGCAGGTCTTTAATTGAAGGCATGTTGACTCTCATCCCGCAGCAAAGGATGACTCTCGACCAAGTCGCTCGACACCCTTGGGTCCTGTCCTCACATGAAGACTTGGAAATGTATGAAAGCACAATGCCTCGCTTCCTAGGCGCAGAGCCTGGACTCCTAGACAAATCCGGCACCATCGGTACTGCCTATATAGACCAAACTCTGCTGTCAAAGCTGGAGAGACTCGGCTTCGTAGCGGATAGTGTGGTGCACTCTCTGTGCTACCGCGAGATCAACCATGCGACTGCTACGTATGAGCTGCTAGAACTTAATGCGGAGACTTCGCTGTAGTAAAAAGGTCCCTAGCCAGGCTAATGTGGGAGTAAGAAATTTCTAATAGATGGCTGCATAGTGGCAGAAGTGTATTTTGCATCTGTGGGTCGATTTCGCTGTACGTAGGCGAGAAATCTGATAATTAAAGACATCAACACTTTACACTGAAAAATATATTTCGAGGCTTTGGAGCTGAATTTGAGTTTTTCCCTTTGATTGGCACTTAAATTTGAGCCCCCCAGTCTACCTGCTACTTCGGAGCATTTTTTAGCCTGTTAACTTTTGTGTGGGTCGTTGTCGCTTCGAAACGGATCAAAAGGAATGGTAATAATGGCGCGAGAGACGGAAACTTGGTGGACAGGCAACTACGCCCGCTATAGCTTACGCAATCTCAACTCCATGCCAGTGTATGCATCCTTCAAATCAGTCAAGGGACACTACTCCCGCACTGACGGAGACCGCACCGAGTCCTACTGGACTGTGGATAATTGCAACATCTTCGAGTGGTTCATCCAGGGCCAAAACAAGGGCGAGAAGATCGGCTACGACGGCTGGGGCAAAACCTGGTTCTACGAACTCTGGACTCCGGAAGTCGACCACCACCTCACAGTCAAGACCTGGCTCAAGGCCAATGCGGAATGGGGGCTGATCATTCGCCGCTACCCGACTAAGGAGATCAGTGAGAGATGGACGCTGGACAAGGGCGTGAAGACCCTGGAAGTCACCGAAGTCGAAGGCACTCAGATCAAGACCCACAGAACTGGGGTGAAGCCGCTGGCGGACGGTGTGGACGAGTGGACTGCGGACACCACTGAAAGTCCAGGCGAGTCGGACTATGAAATAAAGTGGGCGAGACCTGCGGCGAGAGGCGGGGAAACCAGGTCTCAGCGGGGTCCTCTCACCTCTGGGAGAGCTTGGTTCGAAAGTGGGACAGACAATGAGGAAAAGATCTGGAACGAGGACAGTGGGCATCAGTGGGGCAGTGTCAAGGGCCAGAAGGGCTCTCAGCACTATGAACACTCCTGGGACTTGGAAGGGCCGAAGCGTCGCGAGACTCACGACTATGACGAGGGCTCGAGAAACTGGGGCTCCAAACAGAGAGTGGAGGGAGAGAAGTGGCACAAGGAGGAGTGGGAAGGACTGCGGCCTGGACCTAGTGGGCCCGCTCCAGACTACACCCGTCGTCTCCTGGCTAACTACGAAGAGGCGCGCAATGCATTGCTGGAGTCTGAGACTACCCTGGACAGTATGGTGGATGCGGAACACCAGGCAGTTCTAGACAGCCTCAAGGCCCAGCGCACTGGCCTGCCTACTCCGGCCGCCGATAACCCTGAGGAGATCATTCGCACTATCACCCGTGCTCACCAACTGCTCGCAGAACACGAGAGAATGAAGAGAGCCCTGCTCGCTAAGCCCAAAACTGCGGCTCCTGCGGCTGCCCCGGCTGAGGATTTCTCCAATCTCCTACACACCCTACAAGGACTCGTTGCCGCCCACCACACCCACTTACGTCAACTGACGGACTCCAGAGTGTCGGACGACCATCTCAGACAGCAAGCCACTACTCTCGAGCACAAGCGAGACACAGTCAGAGGTCCGCTCAGCAAAGCACTCCTGGAGGAAACCGCAGGACTACTACGGGAACAGACCGGCCTCAAGCAGGAGTTCGTGGAGAAACTGCTGAAGGAGGCTCCACCTGCCGCTGCTAAGGCCCAGCCTGCAGGAGTGGACCCTGCCGTGGTCCAGCAGCTTAAGGAGGAGTACGCTGGTTCGGTGGCTAACTACATGGAAACACTGTACAACGTAATGCTCCAGAACGACTCTGTGTGCGACACCTTGGTCGAGGCGCTCAAGGACGAGGAGACTAAAGCCAAACTTGATGAGTTCGAATCCGAGTTCGGGCGGATTCATGATGAATACGACGAAACCAAAGACCCTGCGAAGCTGGGCGAAATGCTGAACTTACTACTCCAATACCAGCCCATCAACTACGACATGGCAGGCCGTCTGCACAACTTGGACCCCGACCAAACGAAGAAGGATTTGGCGCATAAGGGTGTGTCGATGGGGGCTCAGAGAGCGAAGGTGCGCAGCGGCAGACCCGCTACTTCTGCCTTCGACCAGTTCGCAGCGAAGGTAGACGCCAGCTTGGGCTATACTGCCACTACGCTGAGAGGACTGGCGGACGACGAGGAAGGCGCAGTGAAGACTGAGGGCGGACTGGGACTCACTGGGGACCCGATTTCCACTATTGACGCCAAGCTGGATGTGTTGTGTGAAGCCTTGGAAGCACTCAGCAAGTTGGAACTCTCTGAGGATATCAGCACCACTGAAACCTCTCAGCAGGAAACGACCAAGGAAGAGACTCACATCATCCAAATCGCAGCGAAGGACGATCAAATCGCAAGCATGACCAAGGAAATCGCCAAGAGAGAAACCCGCATGCGCGAAATGAACAACGAACTGGAGGAGTTGAGAGCTGACAGCCGTGCCTTCAAGCAGCTGAAGGCTGACTTCCAAATGGTCAGCGCAGAGAAGGAGAAGCTGCAGAAGGAACTAAAGGCTCTACGGAGTTAGATAGGACAAGCTTTTAGCTCGAGACGTCTCCAGGGCTCTGTGAGCCATAGGGTCGTTTGGACGGCCAGGGCACAGGGTGCGCAGCCCCAACGAGCGTAGCGGAAACACAGGCCTTGGGGGAGAGCACTGCTCCAGAGCAGGTCTTCAGAGTTCAGTCGCCACACATCTGCAGACAGCTGCACTTCTGTGAGGCCCCCAAGCACTACTAATTGCCCTTCGATAGATATGATATCGCTGAAGGCCAGACCGAGGGTGAGCTTCAAGTCCAGCGACTGCCAGCCTGCAGTATTGTATATTTCGATGGAGGACAGGTAAGAGTAACTGGTCTCAGTGACGCACAGTCCTCCACACAAGTAGAGTACCTTGCCATAGCGTGTGAGACTCGCAGCTTCTCTGGGCGTGGTCAAAGTCTGAGCCTGGGTCCATACCTTCCCTGTGAGTTCCATTTCGGTGGACGCGGTGGATAGGCCTTGCGACCTGCCTCCGGCCACTAGTACTGTGGAGTCGAAGGACAGGGAACTGTGCCAGGCCCTACCTTGGGTCAGATTCGGCCTTTGCTTCAGTTGACAGGTCTGCAGGTTTAGCTTGAAGACGGAGGCAGGCTTCTCGGTGCCTCCAGTGATCATCACTTTGAAGGGAGACAGGAAGGCGATAGAAGAGGAAGGCTGGAGCTTTGGACAAAGAACGAACTGGGGAGAGACGGAACTGACATGATATCCAGCTCCAGCATGCACTGACAAAAGCCCGCTTTCAGTCACTTTGACACCCGCTAGTGACTCTTCGACTTCTTGGAAGTCCAGGTTCGAAAACAGCATTAGGGACAGAACGGTTTTGAGACTGGGGCCGCACGGCATTGAAAATAGACTTTTGCGGAGTGCCTTAGGGTCGTTGCCAGGGTGAGTTTCACTCAAGTGTCCGAGTTGAAGAAACAAAGAAGCCAGTTTCTGCACACTCAGCCTGAGCTGTTCCTTGAAATTACTGTTTCCCCGCGATACCCGACTTTCCGTCAAGTCACAAAACATCCCGAATTTCACCGAACTCCCAATTCTAATGAAGTCTGTCAGCTGCAAATTGGTAAAGGCCATTCCCGAGGCCTGCAAGTAGGCGAAAGTACTGAGAGCCAGCCGCAGTTGCGTCTGCAAGTCAGTCTCAGGCAGGTGTCTAGCAGTGAGCAGTCTTGTGTGCATTTCACTCTTTAAGTCTCCTTCCTCGGCTGTTTCAAAGACCAGTACGTAGCGGTACCCTTCTTGGTAGGAGTCGTCCAAGTAGTGGGCTAAGCAGACGCTCAGGCCTTCGTGCTGCAGTGCTGCTACCTTCTCGGCTTCCAGCTGATATCGCTTAAAGTCGCCTTCTGACCTGAAAGTCTTCCACGCCACTACTACACTCGCCCCTGAGTTCAACACCACTCCCTCATGTATCTCATGTCCCTCCTCAATCTCCACCGCTCGCACCAACTTGATCTCGTCCAGCGTATACTGCGGCACAAGCTGTTCCAGACTGGACTGCACTGCTAACTGAGTGGGATTGTGCTTCCCTTGTGGGTAGTCCAATCTGTGCAAAGTGAAGCAGGTGCGGCAGAGACGGATTTGACAGCTGCAAATGACCTCAGCTTCTCTGTCGCACATAGTTCCCTGGCAGGAGGATTTCGAGCCCATTGCGGGAATTATAGACGGGAAATGGCTGCAAAGTTCAGATAAAGGGAATGGCTGCGGAGCGATATGACGACCTGCTAGCGAGGATTTTGAAGGAAGCGGGCGGAAACAGCGGGTTTATGGAAAGCTTCTTTGGCTTTCTGCGACGCAGAACAGACTTCTACGCCTATGCACTGCAGGGAGACCGCATGGGCTTTCCCCCAGGTACAGCCGAGCAACTGCTATTCAGCCACTACATGAAGTACAGACAGGACTACAACGACACCCACCCTCCCCCTGCCGGCATCCAGCTGCCTTACCGCCAAGCCACTCCCGAGGAAATGGAACAAATGAGGCAGGACGGCCGTCTGCCCCCCAAAGAAGAGGAAGGCAAGGCAGAGCCTGAAGCAGCGAAAGCTGTGGAAGAGCTGCCTAAGGCGCCTGAGTCTGTCCCTGTTCCTGCCGACTTGCCTGCGGGAGGTGTAGTGGAGGGCAAGTACAAGTGGTCTCAGGATGTCACGGGAGTGGAGGTGCAGGTCAGTCTGCCTGCTGGTACCCGGGCCAAGGACATGTTCGTCAAAATCGGCGTTCGGAACGTCAAAGTGGCGCTCAAGGCGAAGCCCAACGAGCCTTTCCTGGACGGAGACCTGTTCGAGCGAGTGAGGCCGGACAACAGTCTCTGGAACATGGACGGGAACTCCGTTGTGCTGAACTTGGAGAAGGCGGTAGCGGTGGTGTGGAAGAGTGTGTTGCAGGGAGAGGAGCAGGGCGACATACACGCTAGCGTCCAATAGCTAAGTCTTCGCCATATGCTGCCTTTCCTCACTCAGCCAGAAGACTACCCTGAGGTGCAAACCAGTCCCTCACAGACCAGGACTCTCAGGGTCCTCAGGGAAGAAAAGGTGGACTTGGAGTCGCAGGAAGTCGAACTCAGGCAGAAACTGGCAGATGCCAAGTTCAGACAGAAGCCTGCAACGGACTTTGCTCCGCTTTCTTCAATTTTCCCTCTGCGGCGAGACGCCTTTGGACAATCCAAAAGCGCCAGTCAGCAGCTGAAAATATACCGCCAAGAGTGGTCCACTCTCCAACTCCGCTTCAACCGAGTGAGCAACACCACCTACACCTCCGAACTCGCCCAGTCCCTCAGCAAGAAGCAAGCCAAAGTCAAGACCTTGGAGCACGCTCAAGTGGACCTGAAGGCCAGTGTGCAGGCTTTGGAACGGAAAATCCAGAAGCTGAAAAGTGACTCTGTGAATGACAGCATTGTCGCGAATATGACGGCTTTGGAGGCACATGTCTGTCTGCAGAGGGAACAGGTCAGGACGTTGGAAGTTGCAGAGGAACAGAGAGCGCAGACGTCCCAAGAAGCAGAGGAAAACTTGAAAAGGGCTAAAAGCAGGTATAGGAAAATGAAGCAAGTAGCGAGAGAGTGTGGAGTTTGGCCTCGGGGCGGTACTTTCCGCGGTGTTAGCAGTGAATACGTGACGCTAAAAGTGCGTCTGGGACGCTTGGAAAGGAAGGGGTTTTTCAGAGAAGAACAGCAGATACAGGAGTTGACAGAGGAGGCCAGACGCCTACATGCGTTTGGCAAGCAGCTGACACTGGCTGTGGCCACAAGGGAAGCCGAAGCCCTCACTCAGCGCTTCGAAGTGCCTTCTCAATCTGCCCGCGTTTCCCCCAATCTACCCAGGAAACATCTGAGCAAGGACAAGTCTGTGCTGCTTTCCCAGCGAGACCGATACTAGTCCTCTCTATCCGGGTTCTTAACCACTAACTTCTTCCTCACAACCTCCATAATCTTCTTATACGATGGCGTGTCCAGCGTCTCCCAAGAGATCGACGTCCCCAACGCCTCCTCCAAGCCCTGAATAACCACAGAATTGCAAGCGACATCAATGCACTTGATGAGTTGCAAGAAGGTTGCATCTATGAGAGGCTGCGGGTTGAAAGGGGTGAAATCTATCACATCATAGTCAGTGACAGCACTGGAAAAGACAGCGGCAGAGTCCTCGGCTTTCTGCTTGAGTCGGCGCACAGAGGCTGCTAAGGCTTCCACTTGCTCGGTGCAGGCGTCGAGGAAGTCCTCTGCGGTTTCTCGGGAAATGGGGGAACTCAGTTGGTCCTTGATTTGCTCGTAGGTCAGCTTGCTGATAATCTTCTGTAGGAGCCGTTTGCCGCCAACAGCGAGCCGCAGCTTGACTAGTTCGTTAGCCATGTGCATCCCTAGCGGGCCGAAGCTGCGATTGGACAGGTGGAACTCCATAGCGAAAGTGCGGAGCTTCGTGCTGAGCGAGTCGTTGTAAGAGATGTCGAGTCTGCGAATGACACTGTTGAGAGTGATGAGCACTACCAGTGCTTTTCCTTGGTATTCGTAGCGGAAAGCCTCCACATCGAAGGCCGTATCCATTACCTATGCCTAAGCCTCCTTGGTGTCCAGGCGCGCTACTAGCTGCGACCTGACTCCCGCATACAGCAGACAGGCGAAGGCTAGACAGCAACTCGCTGTGTAGGGCCGGTACAGCAGGCAGTAGAGGTGCAGCAGGGTGGCGAGTGCAGTGGCCCACTTCACCTTGAACAGGGACTCCGCGGGACTGCTGAAGAGACGGTAGAGGGCCGAGGTTTCGTGCTTGCCGGGTTCGCAGATAGTGGTCACTTTCCCAACTGCGCGCCAAGTCTGACTGGCGTGCCGCACGAACTCGCCACGGTTGTAGGTCCTTTCCTGCTTCCACTCCTCTACCACGTGACGAGTTGGCACCACTAATTCCCAGTTCCCTATGGAGCGCAGGTAGCAATTCAGTTCCAAAGACCGCTTCCTCAGCAACTCTGTAGCCACAATCGATGCGCCCGCACAGAACAAAGACAACACTGTGATCACATAGTTGAGAGTATCAATGTACGCTCCCGGCTTGGCCACCAACTGATAGGGCAGAATGCTGCCGAAGACCGTGATTTCCACCACTCTGAGCAGCGAACTCCTCCAGCACTGGTACGCATCCACACTGCCGCTCAGATACCTGTCCTTTGCCTCTGTAGGACTCAAGTACTGCGCAAGTTCCCAAATCACGATGAACATCACCATGTGCCAAGCTGCCGTTAGGAAGAGCTTTCCGATACAGTAGATTTGAACTAGTGCTGAAGTGACGCACAAAATCCCCACCGCCAGGCCGAACTCCGACTTCCTCAAAGGGTCACGAATACTCACATACCGTCGCAGAGAGGAAAACACGTGTCTGGTGAGGAAGCACACGTTGAAGGTGAGCAGAGACCAGTGGTAGTTGTAGAAGGCTGTGTGGTACAGGGCGAGGTTCACTGCAAAGAGATGCAGAAGCGTGTACACGGCCACTTCCAGGTCGAAAGTTAGTTGGTAGTCTCGAGGAGCGCAACTGGTCACTTTCTTGTGAAGTTCTCCGAGGTCGATGGAAACTCTTTCGCGCGCTGAGCGCATTTTATATGGGCTCTAAGCCTTGCAGTCCAGACACAGTCCTTCCCACTGCTCTCTGCTTCACAGGCAGTTGTCCTATATGGAGATGTAGAGTGCACCTGCGATCATAATGCTGGCCACTGGTGCTTTGGTTGAGAACCGCTACACGCTGCAAGGCCTGCTTCACACTTCGAGAGAAACACGCGTGTTTGCTGCTGCAGACCGCGGCAACGGTGCTCCCGTAGTGGTCAAATTCTTCTCCAAAGGCCACTACCTCGCAGATTTGTACTACACCCGAGAAGTGCAGTTCTACAAGGCCTGTGTCGGGATCGCAGGCATCCCTGTCCTGCTGGCCACTGGCGACAGCGAGGGGCAGAAGTACCTGATCACGGATTTCGTGGGGAGAAGTCTGAGTGATATTCTGGCCACAGGAAGAACCATTTCAGGGCCTTCGCTGATGCTATTGGCACGCAAGTTGCTGGTGATCCTGCAAGCCACCCACGGCCGGGACTTCCTCCACCTCAGCGTGGCGCCCGACAACATCCTTATTGACTTCACAACTTCCCAAGTGAGTCTCGTGGACTTCAAGTCCTCCCAAAGCCTGACAACCCCTCAGGAAGACTGTGAAGAAGCCCAGGGCAAAGCCAAGCAGCTGCTCTTCACTTCCTCGGACCAGTTACACGGGCAGACTCCCAGTTTCAGATCAGACCTGGAAAGTCTTTCCTACGTCCTGATGTACTTGCAGATGGGGTCACTGCCGTGGAAGACTGCTCTGAGGACGGAGTCGCATGCTACGTACTTGCATAGCAGGAGGAGGTTTGCACATAGTGAGTTTCTGCGGGATGTGTCGGAGGGCATAAGGGAGTTGTGGGCGGCCGCCACAGCTCTCCAACCCGGCGAAAAGCCCAACTACGAGAAACTGAAAGCCATATTCCTCACTCCAAACAACGTAATCCGCCTGGAAGAGCGAGGCCGCAAGGAAGACACAGGCCCCGAGCTAACCAGAGGCTCCAGTCTGCGAGCCATCGACACTGCCTTTCGCCTGCCTGAAAGGAGACAAAGTGAAATCCACGACATCCCTCCCCCCAGTCCTCTGAGAGACGAAGCCCGCAAGAGGACTGCTAAGAAGGAAGGCCCGCAGTTCTCTCCGTCCCTCAGAACTCTCATCAGTCATATCCGCGATGACTACTAACCATGCTTATAGCTATGCACGTATTAGAAAGAGGAGCAGGGCGGGCGCATGTGTGGCTGCACGGATTTATGGGCAATTCACTCAATCTGACTCCTCTGGTGAAGGACTTGCCGGGAGCCCACCTGTTCCCGGATGCTAGGAACCACGGCCGCTCTGCGCACACTCCCGATATGTCTATCTCTGCTATGGCCAAAGACGTCATTTCCCTCCTCGACAGTCGCAATCTCGCCACCGCTGTCCTTATCGGCCACAGCATGGGCGGAAAAGTGGCTTTAGAAGCCGCAGTGACCTGGCCTAAGCGCATTTCCCAACTGATACTAATGGACATTGCTCCAGTGGACTACAACCTGGTGCTGGAGCGATCCGGCGACCTCAAGTTTTACCTGCAGCAAATGCTGTCCATAGCGCTGCCCGGCAAGCGCAGAGAGGAAGTGAACAAGGAGCTGATGGAAAGGATCAGAGACAAGAAAGTGGTGGACTTGCTGGGCAGCAACCTAGTGACAGAGGCTGGAGAGTTGAAGTGGCGCTGCGGAGTGAAGGAGTTGCTGGGAGCAGCGGACCACATAGCAGAGTGGGACAAGACACAGGGAGTCTACACAGGTCCCACCCTGGTCTTGGCTGGGGAAATGTCCCGGCACACCTGTCGACTCCCTCTCCCTGGTGTTTCCCTGGACTCCCTCTATACGAAGAACCTCTCCAACTTCAAAGTGCAGGTCATCCCTGGAGCAGGCCACTGGCTGCATGTCGACAAACAAGCGGAAACTTGCCAAGCCCTCCATCACTTCCTCAACCCTAGTTAGCCTCTTTCCAGCTTGATATTGCAGAAGTCTAGCTGCCCACTGCTGACTCTATCAATCTTTTCCCGCTTCTATCTTTTCAATACAAATGTAAAGGAGGCGGTAAGACAATATCCATCAAGTAGGCTGAATTCGGATTATAATACAATGGAAGTTCTTATAGTCACCGACTTTTCCCAGATATGAAAAGGAATGTGAGAGCAAATGGGTGGGATACTTTAAGTAAGTAGAGACTAGAAAGGGCGGGAGAGGGCGACTTTGGGACTTTCAGGGAAAGGAGTGGACTTGAGGATGACGGAGGCGCTGAGAGTGTCTCTGCGCTGCACTTCCCCATAAAACATCGCCATTTCATAGGCGTAGTCGTCCTCTCTCACTAGCGATTTCTTCTGGTTTCTGCGAGAAACAGACAGCGAAGGGTTCGGAGTTGCTGATTTCGGTGTGCTTTGGGACAGTTGAAGACTGCGAACTGGCGAATTGGCTATTGGCGCGGGTCTAGGGGGAAGAGGGTCCGGCTTGGCTTCACTTTGATACCTTTGCACCATTTCCTCCTTTAGTTTCTCTGTTAAAGGCTTCGGACCTGCCTGGGACAACGGACTTCTTGCCTGCTCAGAGCAAGGCAAGCAAGCAAACAGCCAGTTGATTTCCATTCTATTACTCCAATCACTTGGAATTGCTGTGCCAGGGCTATAAATGGGCTGCTGCCATGACCGCGACTTCAAGCTTTCCACTCCCCCAAGCGAACATCAGGTGGCAGTCCAGCCTCAATGTGATCAGTCTGAAGGCTCAGTGGACCAGGTGCATAGGACGGAATATAAACCACTGGTGCAGCCCACATCCCCCATAATTCCCCAATCCTCTGCCACAGCAGAGCCCGTCAGAGTCGAGTTTCGAACCGCCCCGAAATCCTCAAGTTTCAACACAGAAGTGCTAATGCTGAAAGACAGGGAAGCCTACATGATGACCCTGCTGGGCGGGGCTGAGGAGTGGTTTATTTCCTATGAAACTGACCAATTAGTGGTCAAATTCCTCAGTGGAAGTAAGTTCGCCAAGGACACTCCAGTTGCCTATTTCTACCTTGATTTCGGTGTGGAAATCGGCTTCGACTCAGTCCTTGGAGTACTGGAAAGCCTGAATATTAGGAAGGAGTGGGACGGTTCTATACAAGAACTGGTGATAACAAAGGTGGAAGAGACTGAATACGAGACTTGCTACACGAAATATCAAGTTTTCAGCCTGGACAGAGACTTCGTGGAGCGCAGACACCGGGTCCAGACTGCCCAAGAGCTGAAAATCGCCTTCTTTTCTGTCCTAGACAGCTCTTATCCACACAGTGACAGTCGAGGAACCACCCATTTCGGCCTGTACCGCATAGGGAAGTCGCAGCGAGGGACCACGGATATGCTCCTTTTCACTCAGTACGACTACCGTCTGCCTGAGAATTCGCTTCAGAAGTTCAATATTCGTCGAGGAGAAGCCGCCAAAGGCTGGCTCGAAGCCTTTCAAGCCCAGGTCCAGGGCCTCATTTCTAAGTAACCCTAGAGATATACGGTTAAGTAGGGACTCAGCACTTCGAAAGTCCCAAAGAAAATCATCCCTCCAATAGTGGTGTAGAGAATACGAATGCCCCAGCCGCTCCACAGTCCCGCGAGTCCTTCCGTCTTGTAGATAAGCTGTAGCGACTGAAACACGGTCTTGTACACGTCTTTGGACTGAGTCATGAGGCGGGTCTTGACTACGTCTATGGGAGTGGTGATGAAGGCTGCACAGCCTCCGGCTAGTGCGCCACTGAGGAGAGTGGAGGCCAAGGACTGCTGCACTCCACCGTAGTCGGAGTACTTCAGCCACTCGTACACTAGGAACTGAGTCACGTCGAAGGGGATTTCACGCAGGATCAGGGACTGGAGGCCGGTGTACAGTCCGCTAAGGCCTTGCTTCTGCAGGACACTGCTGAATCCTTCCTGCATGGACTTGTAGAAGCCGAGTTGCATTTGCTGCTTGATGACTTCGAAAGGAGCTCGAATCAGAGAAGCGGCCAGACTGCCGGAAGCAGCTGATAGGAGATGCAGGAGAGGCGGAGAAGCTTCGAGACCGATAGACCCCAGCAGCCACTTGACTGTGCAGTAGGTAGCCCAGAAGGTGGCAGCGCAAGGGAAGGAGGCCACCATGGCTGAGAGAAGACCGGCGTAGGGGTTGGAGTAACCCACTTTCTGTCCTTTCTTGAAGGCCTGAAGTCTGGTTTTAAGGGAGTCGAGCGGGAAAAGAGCCACATCGACCATGCAGCCTGCCAGTCCACCTGCCAGGAGTGACCTCAGGAAGACGGTGAAAAGAGTTTCCGCCATTATACAAGTCAATGGTGGTAGGCCTACATAGGGACTGCTCCAGCTACTGCGCACCTTGAAGCGTGACGAGCGCGAGGCCCGGATCCTGGTGCTGGGACTGGACAACGCAGGCAAAACCACGATCCTGAGAGCCCTGTCCGACGAAGACATCACTCATATTACCCCCACCCAAGGCTTCAACATCAAGTCGCTCATACATGAAGGCTTCAAGCTGAATGTATGGGATATTGGCGGCCAGAGCACTATCAGACCTTATTGGCGCAATTACTTCGATCACACTGATGCTCTAGTCTACGTGATCGACAGTGCTGACCGGAGACGTATCACTGAGTGCAGCCAGGAGCTGACGACTCTGCTGACTGAGGAGAAGCTGGCGGGCATTCCCCTGCTGGTCTTCGCGAACAAGCAGGACTTGCTGCAGGCTCTTCCTGCGGACGAGGTGACACTTATGTAGATTTCGGATGCGCTGCAGCTGCATCTCATCAGAGACCGAGTTTGGTCCATTGTGGCCTGCTCCGCCAAGACAGGGGAGGGACTGCAGGAAGGCATGGAGTGGCTCGTCAAGACCATCCAGAAGTAACCTAGTCCTTCTTAGTTACACTGCAGACTCACATCCACGCGTTCAGACCCGAAGTCCGATATCAGTCGTCTGCACTGTTGTTCCACCAATTTATTCCCCTTCAGGTTCGTCAGCCGTTCCGGCAACTTCACCCTCGCAAGCGCACTAAGGTCTTCCACTGACTTCCCAGTGATCTCATTGGCTTCCAGCGAAAGCTGCTTCAGTCTCTGCACCCCGCACAGTGCACTGCACAGTGCTTTGCAGCCCTGGTCTTCCAAGCGGTTGAAGTCCAGACTGAGGACTTCCAGGGCGGGCAGCAGCTTGAGGCAGCTGGCGAGCGTTACTCCTCCTTCTCCTGTGATGTTGTTGCAGGCCAGCCAGAGCTCTTTCAGTGCGTTTAAACTCTTGCAAGCGCGTCCTAAGTGTTCAACTGCCTGGTCGTTCAGACTGTTGTCTTCCAGTGACAGCCGTTTTAGGTTCGGGAGGAAGGGTAGATAGTAGGCTAAACGGTCTATAGCCTCTGGGTCCAAGCCGACCTTCCAGAGCCGAAGTTCCTCCACGTGTCCGTAGAAGGGCAAGACCCTGCATAGGTACTCTATCCCTACAGCACCCAGAGGCGCTACCTTCACCACTATGCTGTTCAAAGTGCTGACTGACCCGTCCAGTACCCGTTCGTAGTATGGCGTGATTTTCTTATGGATGTGTGTGGCTTCTTCCTCGTAGAAAGCACGCAGTTTCTGCTGGGCGGCATCAGAGCCCGGAGTAATGACTGTGCGCTTCTGGAGCAGTGAGGCTTCAACCGCTTGCCGGCCCTTCGGCCCCATAACCGAGTGATACGTGCTAGTCGTGCACACACCCATATTGACTATATTCGCCTGCTCCCAGCCTATCTGTGGCAGTAATAAAAGGTATGAAGAGGACAGAAGCTAGAGGTCGACTGGGAGGGCTGCGGTCCAGCTCCGCCCAGTGGGCGAGTGACTTCGAACAGCTCGAAAAGGACCTCAATCAGCAGGAACTCGGGGGGCTGACAGAGGCTATTAGGGGCAAGTTTCAAAGCCTGGCCTGCAATTGGGAAGGCTTGGTGGACTCCATGCACCACCAACTCAGCATCGCACGCATTGTACATCAAAGGAAAGTGCACAAGGAGCTGCAGCGCAAGGCCAGGACTCAGGAACTGGACGTGATGGAAGAAGAGTTGAAAGACAAGGAAAAGACCTGGCAGCGGTCCCTCCAGCACCTCCACTCCCTACTGTCCAGCAGTCTTCAGAAAGCTGAGGAGTTCGCTCGCAAGACCACAGCGAGGCGAAGGAAATACCGTGAGAGTCAGAAGGTTCAAATCCAAGCGGAGGAGCAGGAGCTGTTAGGCATGATGACCTCTCCTTCCACTGAGCAAGAGACCCGCCTGCGTCCTGCTCACCCTCCCCATAGTCCCCCCAGACCTGCTTCCCCTCCCGAGTCCCAAATCAACGAAGAATACGACCGACTGATGGACGAGGTGGCGGCACAGCAAGTGGAGCAAGTGAACGAATCAGGGATATCCATGGACAAGGACGTAGGCGGGTGGGACTCTAGTTTGGAAAGTGAGCAGGCCAGCTTTGTGGCTTCTGCCTCTGCTGATGAGCTAAAGCGGGCCTTGATGTATCTGAAGAAGGTCAGTTTGCTGAGTCCTGTAAGCGCTATGTAGAGGAACCAGGGCTTGCTGAAGCAACTAGGAGAGCTGCTCACTGACTCGAAGGACCCGAGCAAGTCAGCTGCAGCGCTGCTCCTCATCAAAGCGCAGCAGCACAAAGCCACGCAGCACCAGCGCAAGCAGAGTTTCCCGCCCAAGCCGCCCACCCCCCCCCCCAAGCCCGCCCGGAAACGCACTCTCCACATCTCCCAGCCCGCCGAAGTGAGCATGGACCTCGCCAGCACCACTCCCAAAGACGAACTCATACAAGCCATGGAGGGAACCCTGGACAAAACCCTAACTTCCAACCCTCCCCAGTCCACCAGACACCAGCCCGAAGAGCCTCTTTGGAAGGCTGAAGACAACTCTCTGCAAGACGTCCAGTTAGAGGACATCCTCAAAGTCCCCTCCTTCATGGGCACTGAAATAACTGCCCAGGCGGAAGAGGAAAAAGCAGTAGTGGAGGTGGAAAACAGCCAAACAGTACTCGAAGACCAAGCAATGCCCTACAGGGAAATCAAGGCGCCGCCGAGTAGTACTCGCAAGAAGAAGGAAGCCACTGATTACCACTATACAGGCCAGACTTATCAAGGCTCTACGAAGGGGTCGAGTGGACTCAAGTCCAAGATTGCGTTGAGGACTGCGGAAACGGAGGATAGTCACTTTCGCCTGACTGGGCAGTCGCAGAGTGTGCTCATGACTCCGCAGACTAAGGAAAAGGCACTGTAGCGCTTAGGATATCACTAGAGTCTGTCTCAATTGCCAGTTTGCTTTCCTACTGACTGCCAATATGCAGTTAATTTGCTCTTTTCAACTGCTAGAAGCAGGAAAACCGCTCTTCTTCCATCTTAAGCCGCCCTGCCTCTACTCCTCTCACGCCAATGGCTAGCACCCAGAATCGATTTCCATTTGAATATATGAGCAAAGAGGGAGGCGACGACTTCCGCGTCTTCGTCCGAGTGCGCCCACATCGCAGTGCTGACCCCAGCAATCCAGCACCCTCCAGTGTTCGTGTCTCTGGACAGGAACTGTGGATCCAGGACCCCAAGCAGTCCAAAGAGACCTACTTCGCCTTCCACGGCGTGTTCCCCGAGACGACTCGCACAGCAGCAGTATACACGGCCGTAGTGGCGCCACTGGTGGGCAGTGTGCTGCAAGGCTTCAACGCAACTTGTTTCGCATACGGAATGACAGGCGCGGGAAAGACACATACAATGTTCGGGGATATGTACCTGTCCCAGGCTAGAGAGCCGGGCGTAGTGCCGCTGGCACTAAACCACCTCTTTGCCTTCGCTAGGGACAAGCCTGGCACTTGCACAGTCCGCGTCAGTTACTTGGAAATATACAACGAACAGGTCAGAGACTTGCTTTCGTCCCGACCCAGTTCCCGCTCTCAAGGCCTTTTGCTGATTGAAGACCCTGAGAAGGGCGTCTATGCCGCAGACCTGAGTGAGTACGAAGTGGCCTCCGCACTGGAAGTCAGCAAATTAGTGGTGGAAGGGAACTCTCGCCGCACTATGGCGCCGACAGGAGCTAATCAGTTCTCCACTCGTTCCCACGCAGTACTGCAAGTGACTGTAGAGTTGGGGGTAGAGGGTCAAGTCACGACTGCTAAGTTGTGTCTTATCGACTTGGCAGGGAGTGAGCGGGCGGCTGCCACTGAAAACAGGGGAGTTCGAATGCTGGAAGGCGCCAATATAAACCGGTCCCTACTAGCCCTGGGGAACTGTATCAATATCCTCAGTGACCCTGAGAAAGTGGGCAAGTTCGTGCCTTACCGCGACTCGAAACTGACTCGTCTGCTGAAAGACGCCCTGGGCGGAAACACCCAAACTGTAATGATCGCCTGCATTTCGCCGGCCCTGAGTGCCTACGAAGAGACAGTGCATACTCTGAAGTACGCAGAAAGAGCACGCAAAATCCAGCTTTCCGCCACTCGCAACATCAAAGAAGCTCAAGTCCACGTCTCTGAGTACAAATCCATCATTTCTGCACTCAAAGCGGAGGTCGAGTCCCTCAAACTCCAAATCCGCTCGAAGGACTCAGGCCTCCCTTCGCCAATCCAAACACCCAAGGCTATAGGCGATAACGACAATTTGAGTCAAGAGCTACTGAGAAACTTCGAGGAGCACTGGGAATTGAAGCAAAGCATACAAGAGGTGGAGACTCTGAATGTGGAAAACAAGCGGCAAATCAAGGCTTTACTGGTGAATTTGGAGTGTGCGGAGACAACGAATGAGGTGACTGAAGAAAACCGCATAAAGGAGAAAATAAAGCGAATTCATGAAAATATCAGGGAAAATGAAGCCGCGCATGGGGAACTTTTGCAGTCTTTACAGTTAAATCTAAAGGCGAAAGCCAGGCTTCAAAGGGAACTTTCCGGCCTCCAAGACGACCGCCAAAGAGACATTCTGCAGCTCGAAATAACAGTGCGGACTTTGAAGATGGAGAAAATGGACCTGTACATTCAGAACCAGGAGATGAGGCAGCGGGTCGCAGACACTCAGAAGCTCAGCGACGAACGACAAAGGGTCATAGTTGCCCTCAGACAAGAAATGGAGGAAATGAAAAAGCAGCTTTCAGCGCCTCGTCCAGAACTACTGTCGGAAGAGCCTTCCCTCAAATGCGACTTATTCGCTATACCTCAGGACGACTTGTCCCTTACTCGCATACGCCAAGTCTCCCCTGTGGCTGTGAAGTCGAAGCCTCCGAGAGCTTTGAAGATCTCAGATCTGAACCAGGCTCGAGCCCTCCGCAAGAGTGAGTCTCAGAAGGCAGTGAACCGCTCACAGTCGACGGATGGGTTTATACCGGGTCTGCAGAGTGGGAGCACGAGTAAAGGAGATGAAACGACAGTGCTGAAAACAGGGGAAATCACTGCGGAGGAGACGGTAAAGCCGGGGTTTAAAGTTGCGTCAGTGGTTGTGGTCAATAAGAATGCGGCAGTGATGAGGAAAGTGCATGGGATCAAGCCGATCAAGCAGTTTGAGCATTTGCAAAGAATCCGGTCGTCATCAAATGCCAGGCAGAGACCTGTGTCGATGAGAGCGGGGGCGAAAACAGTTTCTGGGAGCAAGGAAGAAAGCAGTGGGAGCGCTAGCAAGGCCAGCATCACCGAGTTGCTAGCCAGTCTGCACCAAAAGATCCTCACCGGCGACGAAACGGACTCCCTCATCCGCAGCACCTTACGTCAGCACGACACTCCCACAGTAGCCATCTGCCTGCGCAAGCCGTTTAAATGAGTCCCTGTAGCTCCTGGTAGGATTGCAAATGGCGACTGTCAGGTCCCCGCGGTCCCAAAGAGTACTAAGCAAAATGCTGTTTCGGCCTCCTGCGGTGGAGCGGGGACAGCAGAGAGAACTGAGTGTCGACGACTTTGTGAGTTTGTCGAAGGCGGCGATTGGAGAAGGGGCTTTCAGTGAAGTGTACAAAGTCCGGCGGAAAACATCTGAGTAGGCTCTAGACAGCGAAATCTTCGCCATCAAAGTGATAAAGAAGGCACTTGTGGTCGAAAAGCAACTAGTGAAGCAGCTCGAGCGCGAAGTCCGCATCCTCTACGAGCTCAACCACCCCTATGTGATTAAAATCGTCACCCACTTCGAAGACGACCGCAACGTGTATGTGGTGTTGGAGTTCGCACCAGGCGGACACATGTTCAAGTTGCTCCGGAAAATGAAGGAATTCGATGAACGCACATCTGCGCAATACCTACGAGAGCTGACTTGCGCTTTGCACTACTTGCATTCTCGAGACCCGCCGATTATTCATAGAGATATAAAGCCGGAGAATATTTTGTTGGATGCGGAGGGCAGAGGAAAACTGGCGGATTTTGGATGGTCGAATTATGACGTGGAGGAAATCACGAGGGAAACGTATTGCGGTACACTTGATTATTTGGCGCCAGAGATGGTGAACCGGACTGGGCACAGTGTGAAGCTGGACATCTGGAGTCTGGGCGTGCTGCTCTACGAAATGCTGGCAGGCCGCGCCCCCTTCGAATCCAAGCAAAAGGAGACTCTCTTCGAAAACATCCGCAAGCTCAAGCTGAAATTCCCTATGACTTTCCCACCCCTCGCCAAAGACCTAGTCCGCAGGTTGCTCAGAATCAACCCAGAAGAGCGACTTTCCTTAGAAGAACTGCTCAATCATCCGTGGATGCGGTCTACTCCGCTACTAAGGCCTTTGCTGCTGTCAGAACCAGTGCCTGCGGCCCCTGCTCCCGCTCCTGCCCCCTCCTCTCCCAGACTGAAGCCACAGGAAGCTGGCTCGCCCAGAGGTGCGAGGATCAAAATCTTCCTGCCTGACCAGACTGCAATACACAACCAAGAAAAAGTAGCGGTTGTCAAGTTGCTGCAGGAGCGAATTGCACTAAAAACCGAAGAAATGAGAAGAACTAGAGAGGACATTGCGAACTTCGAAAGCCAAATTACAGACAAAGAAGCCTACATGGCTGCACTCACTAAGAAAATGCCGGTCCTCAGTGAGAAAATAGAGCTGGTGAGGACTCGCGAAAAGGCGCTGCAGGACCAAGTCCACTCCGCCCGCAAGGAACTGATACTGAGCAAGTCCAACTACCGTCAAGTGAACTCCACTTCCGCCCACTTCCGCCTACAAGAGACCGCCGAAGCCTCCAACTTGTCCCTACTCGCCCGTGTCCTGCGCGAAGCAGAAACCCGCAAGGTGGAAACAAGGAAGCAGGTCCACTTGCTGCACTCCTGCTCCGGCCTCAAGCGCTCCACTTCTCTGCCGAGACTGGGGGAAATGATATCAGCTGTTTGCGCCTTCAACCGGACTCTCCGCAGTAAGCCTCGGACTCAAAGTGCCTCAGGTCGCAAGGCTGCTCCAATCGCTAGGGAAGTGCCTGGAAGTCCTAGAGTCGCTAGGTCGCCTGCTGCGGCTACCAGGAAGATTGTGATGGTTTCCGGAATACCCTTGTCTGCGAGGAGTACGCCACTGCGCATACCGAGACACAGAGCGTAAGAGGATGGGTAGGCAGGGGAGGATAATAATGTCATTTGAAAAGCATATTAGAAAGCCTAAGACTGCTGCTGTCCAGTCGCCCTCCTCCGCCTTCCTCAAAAAAGCCATCTCTCACACTGCCAGTGCCAAAGGATTGCCTGTCGAAACCAAGCCAGCTCCTGCCAAAGTACAGTTAGTCATCAGCACCAGCCTAGTGGCTAAGAAACGTCCCTTGAAGGACCTAAACAGCACTACCAAGCCTGTCCCCACACTTCAACTCAAGACCATCTCAAGTGCGGAGTCCAGTCTGCACATCACCTCTCCCCCTGCTTCTACCCGCAATGCACCTATCTCCACTCGGGCTAAAGCGGGTCTTTCCACTCAAGTCTCTCTCAACTCCTCTTCCAGACTCACGACCACGGCCTCTGCTACCTCCCGACAGCCTGCACTGCGCCTGCCAAGCAAGGCTGTGGAGCCTAGTGAAACCACCACTGTGCCTGAGGTAGTGTATCCCATATCTCCGGCACAGGCTTTGAAGCTGTTCAAAGGACAACTTAGTGACTTTGAGCAGGGAGAAATATTGGACTTCCAGCAAGTCTACTATGTGGGCAGTGGCTTGGCGAAGAAACCCTCGGTAAGTACTGCGCTGCCCAATAATGGCTTCGATGATGACCGTGGTGACTATAAATTGGTAAACGGAGACCACCTGAGTTACCGATACGAACTACTGGGCATCCTCGGCAAAGGCAGTTTCGGCCAAGTTTGCAAGTGCTTCGACCACAAGCACAAAGAAACCATCGCTCTGAAGATTATCCGCAACAAGCGTCGCTTCCACCAACAAGGCGCTGTGGAAATCAAGGTGCTGGACCTGCTGCGCAGTCACGACAGAGACGACCGTATGTGTGTGGTCAAGATGAGGAGCTATTTCTTGTTTAGGAAACATTTGTGCTTGACGTTTGAACTTTTGTCCCTCAACTTGTACGACTTCCTGAAAAACAACGAATTCCGAGGTCTGTCTCTCAGCCTAATCCGGCGCTTCGCCATCCAACTAATAATCGCTCTCAAATACTGCAAATCCCACGGAATCATCCACTGCGACTTGAAGCCCGAAAACATTCTACTGAAGCAGGCAAACAAGTCCGGCATCAAAGTGATAGACTTCGGCTCTGCTTGTTTGGAGACAGAGCGAGTGTACACCTATATTCAGAGCAGATTCTACCGTGCGCCTGAAGTGATCCTGGGCATTCCCTACACTCCCTGCATTGATATGTGGTCCCTGGGGTGCATATTGGCGGAGCTGTTTCTCGGGTCGCCACTGTTCCCGGGGGAAAGCGAACACGAGCAGATCCTGTGCATAATGGAAATGATGGGCTTGCCACCCGCTCCTATCCTCGCAGCCAGCACTCGCAAGAAGCTGTTCTTCGACTCTGCAGACTCCCCCCGAGTAGTGGCCAACAGCCGTGGCAAAAAGCGCTACCCTGAGACCAAGGCCTTGTCCAGTGTGCTTCGTGGCGCCGACCCCAGCTTCATTGACTTCGTGCGGGGCTGTTTGGCCTGGGACAATACCCAGCGCCTCAGTCCTGACGAAGCCCTCGGACATGCGTGGATCCAGGAAGGACTCAGCAAGATGCAACAGGTAAAGGTAAGCAGGGCAAGTGAGACCTCGCAGAAGTCGCCCAAGGCTGTGGAGCGCAAGGTCTCATACTCCATGTATGGTAGCGGCTAAGTAGGATATAAGCGCTAGCGTCTTTCGGAGTGGGTGGACCGGATTTGGTGCTGGGCCAGACTCACGAGGCCTTCGCGAGACACTTCGCCGTCTGAGTTCGCTTGCAGTCGGCTGCCCGCACTGCTGCCAGCTACCAGGGCCTCTCGCTCCTCGGGACTCAGTTCCGCCTCCAGCTTACTGAGCGCTGTGAGTACCTCCAGCCTTGCAGCTCCATACGCCTCCTCAGACATCTTCCCTAGACGCCTGTCTCGCTCCAAGTCCGCGAGTCGGTTCCGCAGCTGCTGCGGCTGTCTGGCTGCGAAGAGCTGAATCACCTCCGGGGTCCGAAAGGCCTGGGAAACCGCCTGCTGCATAGCCAGCTGAATCGCATTAATTCGGTCAATCAGCGACAAATCTCCGCTTTTCCAGCGTTCCAGCTGAGCCTCGAAATCACGCATTTCAGCCAACGTCTCCTGCTTCATGGAGTCGTATTCCGCTGGGTCTAGCTCTGCCTTCAGCTCTTCCAGGTCCTGCAGCTGAGTGAGCAGCCGAGTGAGCTGGCTTTCAATGTTCCCTCTGAGCTTCGCTGTCTCAGCCGTGCCTCTGGAAGCCATATCAGTGTGACAGAGCTTAGACTAGGAGGACCATACAGTTGCTTGGGTTGACTTCGATTAGGGGGCTCGAGGCCTCGCCAGAACTACGGACTCTCGTTAACTAATACCTCCCACCGTCATAACGACTGAACCCGCCACCCCGACGAGAAGGCTGGTCGTATCCTCTGCGACCGCGGAACCCCCCACTTTCCTGTTTGCGAACTGCGTAATCGACTTTCACATCTCTGCCATTCAAATTCTCCCCGCTCAGTTTTAGCGCCTGACTCACATCATCAGAGGACATAAACTCCACATGAGCAAAGCCCTTCGGTCTCCCGTCCAGGTGGTCCTTTGCAAGCCGCACATCCTTCACCTCTCCACACCCCTTGAAGAAGTCTCTCAAGTCATCCTCCGTAGTCTGATAGGACAAGTTGCCCACAAAGACAGTGTTCGGGTCCCCAGCAGTGCGTCTCGGAGGAGGCTTGTCAGAGGACCGATTAACCTTAATGCGTCTGCCCATATGCTCCGAGCCATCTAGAGCCATCGCCCGCTCCACCCCTGACTCACTGTCGAACATAATGAAGGCAGCACCCTTCGACCGACCTTCCGGCGTCATGAGGATTTTGACGTTTTCCACATGTCCGCAGTCTGCGAAAAGGTCGTGCAGGTCGTTTTCCTTGGCGTCCCAACTCAGTCCGCCTACGAACACTTCCAGAGGACTGCCCTTCGGCGCCTCGGCACCCCGGTAACTGTCCTCGCCTTCGCCTCCCTTGCTCCGCTTGTAGTCTCCTCTTGGACGGTCGTCTTCGTTGGAAAAGCGACGTGGTTCGTCGTCATAGGGACGGGAGTGCTTGGCAGGTCTCGTGTGTTCTCGGTCAGAGCCGCTGCTGAGACTACGCGAGTCACTGCCTCTCCGCATTGATTATTAGCCATTAGACTTGCCTAGTGCAGGGCAGGCGGGAGTCGCTTCTAGTACCCGCGAAAGCATGCGTAGGGCAAAATGAAGTAGGGAATAGCCATTCGAATGCAGAGGGAAAGCGGAACTGGAATTAGAGCTGCTAGGCCTGTGAATATTCGTATTTCAGGGCAGTAAAGCAGGTGGAGTAGTGATGGGAAGGGGAGCTACTGGTGGTGTCCATTCTGAAGTTTCCCTAATTCGAATGGTGGAATCCGCATTTTCCTACGGTGTAATCCACCTCCCAGAGACATCCGCCTTCGAAACGCTTTCTGCTATCCTCAAAGCTGGCAATTTGAACTACGCCCAGCGACCAATTCTATTTCGTAGCCTGGTGGCACGGTGCTTGAACTCGAGCGCTTGGGAGAGCCGCATCTTGAACTCAGTCCCGGCACGATTCTTCTCGAAGCCAAATCCCTCGTCTATGTGCAGCCATTCTCAAGTCTCAAAGTGACTACGACGTACAGTGCTCCTGAGGAGTTGCAGCAGGAGAAGCCAGTCCAGCCTGCGACGTGTGGGCTCTGGATGCATCTACGCAGAGATGTTTGTGTCATTGACGCCACTGTTCCAGGGCGTTTCCGTACTCAGGAGCTGACGAAGATGTTTGAAGTACTGAAGAAACTTATGAGGGAGTGTGCGCAAAGATCTCCCAAGAGCCGCGGCTCCTCCTTTCCATACTTCTTCTCTCCTCGCTTGCGCAAATCTCTAGAAGCAAGTGCTCTGCACACCCTTACGTCACTCCCTTCCAAGTGGCCCCTACGAGTTCAATGAGCAGTCCTCAACTTCACAGCACAAGCGCTCCAGTCAGACCAGCTACCTCACTCCTGAAGAAACACATTTGGCCCCAGAGCGCAAGCTCCCTGAACCGCAGGACAGTTGGAAACGCAGCGGAACTCAAGTAGCCTAGTTCAAACATGTACCGAGTGAGATGTTGCTGAGGGAAAGAGGGAAACGACACAGGGCGACCTGCTGGAACTGACGGAAACTGGTAACACTGGGTGTAGTTCAAACTGCTGCCTCGCTACAAGTACAGACAGGAAGGCCACTCCGTCATGTAAATTACTTAAACTTAGCCGAGGCAGATTAGTTCTCCAATTCAGCTGAAAGACAGCAAGGAAAGTTGCACCGCCACGCCCAGAAACAGAGAATGTTATTTCCAGAAAGGCTACTCTCCTGGAGCACATATCACATATTGGTCTGCGACAGGAAAGGCTATTGTAGAGCTGCTTTCTGAATTAATGCAGCTGATGCACGGACAATCCTGTTATCTGTGCATTAGAAAGCGGAAATGCAGAGTGAACTGACAGTAAAGCCTCACGCATACACAGTGTCTCTATAGGTTCAGTATCGAAAGGAGACTTATTCCTCGTAGAGAGATAGCAGGCGCAAAGTCCAGTTCTGAGGAATGTTACAGCAACCTGTCCCCTGACATATTTCTTTAGTGCAAAGAAGGGACCTTGCAATTGTTAGTGGATTACTGTCTACTCAGTTTCTGCAAGTATAAGGCTTGAGCGAGCTTCGGTAGCTGCTTGGGAGCCGCACCTGCTCGACAGGTGAACTTCTTTACGAACATCGAATACGGGAATGCGGACTCTTCATTCACTACCACGAAATGCTGATTCAGCCAGGCAAATCGTTTGACAGCCATCACAAATGCTACCGCACTGGTCCTGCGTAGCCAAAACTGCAGGAAATACACATTGACTCCCAGAGTAGCTGAGAAAAAGAAGTACTCCCAACCCACACTCAAACTGTTGTCAAGGAAGTACAGGCCGAAGAAGATAGTGGCGATAGAGACCAGTAAAGAGCGCTGCTCCATAGTGTTGAGGGAGGGGTGACTGTGGGGCCGGTACTGGTGCTGTAGAATGAGAAATAGAATCAGTACGGAGAGGACGAGGAGTGCATGGGCCATTTTAGTGATACGGGAGAGGAAAGTGGCGATACTGATAATGAGCAGTTTGCGGTAAATGATGACGAACTCCCAGTAGAAATGTGAGGCGGAATAGCCCTTTACCAAAAATCCATATCTGATTTTCACAGATTTATCCTGCAGTTTCTTTCTACACACAATTAAGCTGCCCAGTATAACCCCCGGCACTCCTAGGCCCCAGATGATAATTGCAGGTAAAGCCACAGCCAGTGCATAGGTGAGATGTTTGCCTTCCCAGCACTTCACCAGCAGTCCTGCCACCCAGTACTCTCCCGGCCTCACTTCCTCACATTTAAAGGCATTGAACATCACTCGCATTACACTGGGGTGCATGAGGAAAAACAGCATTACCCCGGAAGCCACTAATTCATTTTTCACCACTGCAACTGACCTTTTGATAGCAGCCACTAGCAACCAGCACATAGAGGAGATTGCGAAAAAGACCACAGGAGCAGAACTCAGCATTATCAATTTCGCATAAAAGGCCTGGTTCTCGTCGAAGTCATTAACAAGGCAGTCAGTAGTCAGCAGATGCTCTGAAAAGCTACCGGCTGAGTCCTGCACATTGAGCATTTCCTTCATCAAGGTGGGCCAACTCAAGTTAAACGAACCCATTAGCATCACTAGTTGCAAGTAATTCATTAGAGACTTCAAGTAGACAGAGAAGAGAGACTTGGGCTTGCCAGCAGACTTGATGCTAGTGAGCACGATAAAGACGCAAAAGAAAGTCACTGCAAACACATAGGCGATGGAGATAGCCACACTGGTGCTATAGGAGGAGCAACGCTGGCACCATATTTTAGACACTCGGTGGTAGTCAATAGTGCAGGTCTGACACATATTGCCTGTGTAGCCCTCTAAGCACGTCCCTGTTCGAGACTGTATCAGCTGTTCACTTGAACAGGTGCGATTTGCGCACACAGTTCCGTTGAGATGGCTTTGACAGACGGCTGGGTTGGGACACTGTAGGAAAGTAGAGGACAGCCAGTCATACCGCCAGTACCCAGCCTTGGGGTACACATTGGCTCCATCCAGGCACACAGCCTCAATAGGGCAGTCTCTGCAGGGCTCCTGGGGATTTAAACTGTACTTTGGCGCTTTACAAACGTGACACTTCTCCTCTACTTGGCTTTCTCCCGGCTCGCAGAGTCTGAGAGCTACAGTAAGCTGGCTCAGAGAGGTGAGGCCAGGGACTTCAGTTGTGAGTGTTACATTTGTGCCAGGAGTGGCTGATATGCTGAAGTTGTTAAAGAGAAGATTTCCTTGATGGGCGGTGACCTCAGTGTTTCCATATACAGTGGCATTGGAGCCCTTGATGGAAAGTCCTGCTTTAGTGGAACTGTCTGAAGTAACAGTTTGGCCATAGTGGTCAATGAGTGAAAAGATGAGAGGACTGGGGTAGAGTTGTCCACTGGCGGATTGAGGTGAATAGGAGAGAGAAGCGAGGATAGCAGTCGGAAAAGAAGAAATGTTGGGCCCATAAGGAGCAATATTTCCCGAGTGTGCGAGGTTGAAAAGTGAAGGGAAGAGGTCTTTTCCTTCCCAGGCAATGGCTCCGCCCTTCACTTCTGCCCAATTCCCAATAAAGTCACTGTGGCTAATTGAGAGAGTCGACATATCTTTGCGAGCAAAAGCCACAGCTCCTCCTCTTCCTCGTGCACTCTCTGCAAGACCCGAAGTATATGCAGGGACAGGACTGAACCTTAATGCTGAGTTATTGGTAAAGCGAGAGTTGACAATGTGCAAGTTTACATCTTGTGCATACACAGCTCCTCCCTCAGTCGCCCTATTACCAGCAAAATTACAACCAGTCAGTTTGCCCTCCACTCCCCCTACTACTTCCATCGCCCCTCCTCTCAGTGCTTCTAAGCCCTCAAAGTCAGAGTGCAGAACATTCAAAGCCACACACTGCACACAGCGTAAGCCTGCTCCACTCTCGCTTTGGCCTTCTCTAAAGGAACAGTGAGAGGAAATCAACGTGGATTGCTGAGCAATTACCGCTGAGCCATGATAAGCACTGAAATTGGTATAGTGGAAATAGCCGGAAGACAGCCACAAGTGCACAAGGGCACTATTGATAGCTGTCGAGGCTGTTATTTGGGTATACAGAAAAGTGACATTGGCATTGCCGTATGCGTATACGAAGGCTCCTTTTCTGCCTAGTAAGTTCGTGATTTGGCAGAAGGAGAGAGTGAGGTTGCTTTCTTCGACGTAAATTGCACTGCTTTGACTTTCTCCTTGGGAAAGTTGAGTGTGTGTCAAATTCACAGTACTAAGAGAGGTGATGAACATGAAATAGCCAGTATTGCCAGACTGATTCTCCAATACGCAGTCAACTAGCCTCAAATCGGACCCAATAGAAACCAATCCCGCGTTTTTCTTGGCTGTATTGCGACTGAAGAAGCAGTTGGTGAGTGCAAGTGAAGTGGACATGAGCGTTACAGTGCCCTCCACAGCTGCGTAGTTCCCAGTAAAGGAGCAGTTGTGCAGAACACTGGGACTGGCCAGTAGAAACTTCAGAGCGGAGCCGTCACTTGCCCAGTTCCTTTGAAACACTGAGTTGATGATCGTAACAGCTGAACTGCTTTCTACCTGCACAGCCCTTGTATTCTCTACGAACTCACACCCGTCACAGTACAGTGCAGACTGGTCCAATAGCTGCAGGGCCGCACTGTCCTCTGCTTGATTGCCATCCAATTTCACTCTTCCTAGCACTGCACTGGATCCTAGGGTCAGTCGCACCGCCACTCCTAAGTTGTGAATAATAGTTGAGTGCGAGCATTCCAGCTGGGTATTGGCTAAGGAGAGCGCTGTTCCTGAGTTACTTTCGAGAGTTACGTTAGAGAGGAGAAAGCGGACGCCAGTGACTGAATAAGGAAAATTCACAGTATATCGCCCCGCATTGCCCACAAAGACACTGTTTTCTATGGATATAGTGGTCTGGTGACCTCCATGGGAGTAACCGAAAAGGACGTAAATGCATGATTCTAAGTCACCTGTGTTGCTATCAAACCGCAGAGAGGACATAGTCAAGGTGCCATTTTGGTAAGTGAGTGCAATGGCAGCTTGAAAGGCAGAGTTGCGAGTGAGAGTCAGATTGGAAAAGTGGGAGGAGGCTTGGAGCTGTATCCTGGAAGAGAGGTACAGCACCGCTCCCAAATAAGCCTTGTTTCCCTCAAACCAGGAGTCCTCCATAGCCAAGTGCAGGTACAGAGCCGAGGAGTAGAAGTGGACATACAGAGCCCCTCCCTGGGCCTCTGCCTGGTTTCCCTCGAAGGAACACCCTGTAATGGTCATATTAGTGCGAGTCTTGGAATTGGCAGTGAGCAGAATGGCCCCTGCTCCAGTAGCCTTATTAAAGCGGAACTCTGATGCATGTATGAACGCTTCAGCTAAATCATTCAGACACAACGCCCCTCCCTCACTCGCCTTATTCATCTCTAGACTAGACCCTGTGAGGCTGAGCCAGGCCTTCGCCAGTCCAGAGATGTACACAGCTCCGCAGCCTTGGTTTTCATTCTGGGCCACTACCAGGCTTTCCATCGAAATGGAGTGAGAGGCGACTATGGTGATAGCGCTGCCTTCTTCTGAACTAGAGGATATGTGTGAAAACTCACTGTTACGAAGAGTAATTGGGCCTGTATAGTTCAACAGCACCAGACCCAACTTCCCTTGTTCACAGTTGAATTCCCTGATTACCGAGTCCTCTATTGTGCAACTGTATCCTTGCTCCGCTAAAATAGCAGGCGTACATTGCCCCCCAGTTATCCTCACACTCATTAACACATAAGGAAGTTGGTAGAGGTAGATCAGTGCTGGGAGTGGACTACTGCAGTCAACTATCTCAATGGCTTGGAGAGTGACGATAGCAGGAGGGAAGGAGACTCGAAGGTTGGTAACAGGGTGGAAAGTGACTGGACCTGTAATGCGCTGCTTAGTGGCAGGCGCAATGCTTGCAAAGGACATTAGCACTGCAGCTTCACTGTGGAAATGCAGGTTGCTGAGAAGAATATCCTGCCCGAGGTCCTTATAAGTAAAGGCGAAATGGCCCCCTTGAGTGAAGGAGTTGTTACGAAAGACACAGGAGGAAATATTGTAGTTCACTTTGCGAACAGTAAGTTCTGGAAAACTGATAGAAGGAATTACCCAGTAGTCTGGCTTTGCTCTGAGAAAGTGACCTGCCAACACATTATCCGTGAATGAACAATTGCGTATTTCCACATACATCCAAATGTTGGCATCCACAAAAATACACTCCGTAGCACAGTGCAAACCTGTAAACGTCACGTTGGCTATCAGGACAGAGTCCATATATTTGTTCTGGAGAAAGATATGACGTCCTGGAGTCTCCTGGGAGTAGGCAATCAGTCCGTTCTCATAGGTGAAATTTATCCACTTTAGAGCTGGATTCCATAACCTTTCCCAACACCAGTCGTTCAGTTGTCCGAACACTACTCCTCTCATGTCTTGGAAGTGTACATTTCTGAGTTGGATTCGGTTGTCATACATGAATGTAACCAGAAATTCAGTGTTAACAAAGTTAGAAAAAGTAACGTTTGTTAGAGATAATGCCCCGGACCCTAGCCTCAAAAACTCATGAAAAATTGCTGTATTGCTGGGATTTTCCTCGAAGTCGATACTGGAAATAGACAGTAGCCAAAGTTTGTTCCATTCCCTGCAGCCAATCACATTCATAGTCAGAAGCAGCAAAGAGTTACTTACTAGCACAGTAGGTCGGGGACAGAAAATCACGTCTTCGCATTCGTAGGGGGAAATAGTGATATTGCAGGCCTGAAGGTTGGTTCTGTCATAGCGCTGTGGGAGGCTTATTTCGGAGTCCAGGTAGTGCAGGGGACCAATGAGCAGTATCTTTACATAGGAGTGAGCCCATAGGCCTACGGTGTTCGCTAGGGTCAAATAGGGCTTTTCCAAACTGCCGTCACTGTCGCCCCCTGCGTACTCTGGGTCTACATAGAGAGTGAGAGGACTGGCAGCCGTGGTCAGGTCAGGTGCAGGCACACACATATCCGGAACTAAAGGGTGTGATATGAAGCCAGTGGTACACTCTGGCAAGCACTGTCCTATGTTGTTCACGAGGCCCGGGACACACTGTACACAGCCATATATATCAACTCGCTCGCAAGTGTCAGTAGGGTAGCTGCACATGCCTAGGCTGTAGAGACATTCTACATTGTAATTGTTCCAGACACAATAGTAGAAACTAAACTCCCAGTCGTAGGGACTTTTACAGGTCTGCGCTGAGTTATATCGCTGCGCTGGGAAGACTGCGAATTGCGCAAGCGTACGGATATCATAGTAGCGCTGAGTTAAGCGTTTTACTGGGTCGTTGCAGGGCAAATAGCCAGGGAAGTCTCCATAACCGCACTCAAGTACTAAGCACTCAAGCTTGCAAACTGCAATTTCCTCATAGTTGCAGGCTGGGGCACAACCACAGTCCAAGCCATCCCATTGGCACTCTGCCACGTTGCATACTTCATCACACCTTTTATTGCCGATCATTGGCTGGGTGCAACCTGAAGCACAGTCCAATTGAACTCCCACACACTGTTTATTATCAAAGTCGCAGGCCTCTGTATTGCATAGCCGATCGCATTGGGCATTGGCTAGGAGAGTATGGGAACACCCTGGGGAGCATTCGCAGTCTGTCCTATCCCACTGACACTCCTCCACCCCACAGTTCTCCTGACATACCCCATCTCCCAACATATAGGCGTAACACCCTGTACTGCAGGCAAATAACTCACAGTCCCCTCTGTCATTCCCACAAGCAGGGGTAAAACACTCCCCTTGACACACTCCATCTCCCAACATCTCTTCGAAACATCCACTTGCACAATATCCCTACTTAGAGCCTACACAGTCCCCTGCATCATACTTGCATGAGCTGTTATCACACTCCTCCTTACATGCTCCATCTGCCAAGTCCTCCTTCATACCTATCTATCTCTCACAGTGGCGGGCGCAGTACCCACACAGCCCCATATCCCAGCCTGATAATGCACTGGAAAATAGCTCTATGCAAGTGCCTTTCCCAAACTTCGCGTTCGTAAGGCAGTAATAGAAAGCGTCTTCATCCTCGCAGACCTCAGACTTGTAGCGATCGTAACAGTCACTCCGAGCGAAATCAACATTATTCACATCGGGAGAGTCGGAGTCGAAGCCACATGGAGCGATATTACAGGAAAGGTCGCAAAACCCATCCCCTCGCTATGTATACTGTACCCAGGCCTTAGGACAGCTGCTTTCCTCGCACATGAGCAGCTGAGCTGCAGAGCAGCCCCACACCCAAGACAGCCATATGAGCTCCATAACCATTAAAACACTAGTCGCTATTGCCTCGGAGCAGTGGCAATAGCATGTCTATATCCAACAACTGCCAATGTCATGCTCAACCAAAGCTGACTTCACGAAAGGTATGCCTAGTGGTCTGTGAGGGTGTGATCTAATGATTAAAAGTCACCCCATATTACGTAGCTTGTCTTTGCTCTTTTTGTGAGTTAGGTTGCTTGCTCCGTAGTGAAGTCATCTTCTTGATGATTTGTCTGAGTCCTCCATAGACAAGGCTGGAGAGACAAAGGAAAGTAAAGGCAACGTTAAGGATGGATACCAGAGCGAATATGATTAATTTACCAGCTTCACCAACAGTCTCGCTGTAAAAGAAAAGTCCACTGTACAGAGTGAAGGCAGCTACCAGCAGAGAGCGGAGTTCGAAGGAGTTGAGGGCGGGTAAGGAGTAAGGACGCAGGAGGTCTTGAAAAATAATACTGCCTAATAGCACTCCCAGTGTAGACAACACTTGAAGAAACAGGGACACCTGTGAAAAGAACACAATGAAGACGATGATCAGTAGTTTTCGGTATATGACTACATACTCCCAGTAAAATCGATCTGTTCTGTAGCCAGTAGTTAAGAAGCCATAGCGAATGCTATAGTCTGCGCTGGTCCGTTGTCGAGTAAGGAAGAGAAAGATGACCGCAGGCACAGCTACTCCCCATAGTAGTAAACAGGGCAGAGCTAAGCCGAAGGCGTAGGTGTAGTGACTGGACTGCCAACAGCGCAGATTTAACCCCACTACCCAGTACTCCCCTGGGAGGACTTCCTCACAGTGCAGCACTCCCAACAGCACTCGCATCACACTGGGGAAACCCGTGAAGAACACAACTATCCCTGAAGCCACCATGTTGTTCCTCACTGCCACAATAGACCTCTTACACGCAGCTACTCCTAGCCATACACAGCAGGATATAAACACCAGGAGAGGCAGGAGAAAAGAGAGCACTATCAGCTTGCGGGAGTAAGTCTGCAGTTCACTTTCATCCTCATACAGACAGCTGAAGGAGAAGAGAGACTCAGGAAAGCCGCCCACTGCCTCCTGTGCATTGAAGAGATTGAGCATCAACTCCGGCCAAGAGAGATGGAAGGAGTCAAACAGCATTACCAGCTGCAGGTAGTTGAGGAAGATCTTTAGCTGAGTGGCATTCGAAGTAGTGGACTTGATCAACACGCCTATTAGAAGCAGGACAGCTGCCCAAATGCCGAGTTGTCCCAGGAAACTCATAGAGGAAGATGGACACTTGGAGCAACGAACTCTGCTCCACCGGAAGTACCCTTCGGTGCAAGTTTCGCATTTGTTACCCTCATACCCCTCCGCACATTCACCGGTGAGATTCATCGAGTCCGGGTAGCCCTTACACGCCTTCTCATGAAGACAGGCAAAGAATCTATCAGTACTGTTGCTGGCTCTCCAGTACCCTGCCTTTGGTAGGATGGTAAAGTTGCCCAGACACTGGGCTTCCTCAGGACACTCCTCACAACTCACTCCCGCTTCCAAGTTGTAGGAGTTGGGAGCACAGGGAATACACTGGCCATTGATAAGTGCTTCTCCCACTGTGCAGTTCCGCAACAAGACTTCCAGAGTGACCAGAGCTTCTAAGGCAGTAGTGATTATTGTGAGGAGGGTGGTAGTGCCAGGAGTGGATATGATAGAATAGTCGGAAAAGGTGAAGCGACCATTGGATACAAGCACACGAGTAGCGCCCTCTACATTACTACTGTTGATTTGGGCGAAACTGGACTTCTCGATAGTGACTACTTGGCCGTTGTAATCCACTAACTCCAGGATAATTGGAATGTTGGACATTTGCCCACTGGCCACATTGGATAGACTAGCTGAGGATTTGAGGGCTAAAGCGATAGGGAATGAGGCCACATCATTCCCATACAGGGCTGTGTTGCTTAGGTTCTGATTGTCTGTGAACTTGGGAGGGGATTGCGTGCCCTCCCAACAGATACCTCCACCTTTCAGTCCTGCCCAGTTTCTAGTAAAGCTGCTTCTTTGGATGATTGAAAGGACAGGAGTTTGAGCTGCAAGCAGTATTGCCCCTCCTCTTTCCATGGCAGTGTTATTGAGAAAGAAGCAGTCAGAAATGCACACTGAGCAAGTTTCTGCATACACCGCTCCTCCTGCATTAGCAATACAGGAGTCAAAAGTGGAGTTACTGATAGTCCAGTTTGCACTGCTTAGAATGGAGTTGCCAGTCAGACACAAGGCCCCTCCAGTCTCAGTCCTTAGTTCTCCAAACTTCGAACCAACCACGGAGATTTGAGTGCAATCCATGCAGAGCAGTCCTCCTCCTCTACTGCCCACAGCTTTAGTAAACTCTGAGTCCCCTACTTCCACTACAAGCATTCCTTCCCCAAAAATAGCACTTTGAGTGTACAGGGTAAAGAGGGAGTTGCAGACTCTAGCAGAGGCTTGAAACCCACTGATCACTCCTTTCTCCACATTAGTCACCTCCAGAAACTCGCTATTTTGCACTATCAAGTTTGCACTGTTTTGTATGAACAGCGCCCCTCCAAATTGCGCAGATAAGCCTCGAAATTGACATCTCTCAAAGTGGACATTACTATCAATAACCGTGGCTGCTCCTCCACTACTGGAAGCTGCTCCATTACTAAAGTTAGAGGCTTCAATGTAGGCGGAACTCTGCTGGCTGAAATACACAAACACTCCTGAATATCCAATTTGCCTACTAAATTGACATTTGTATGCTGTCAAATTAGATGAATAAACATAAACTCCTCCAGTGAGTCTTGAGCCGGAATTCCATTCAAATGAACACTCTGTGAGACTTAAATTGGCAGAAAGCAAAGACAGGACTGCTATTCCATTGCCATAGTTCCGTGCAAACGAAGTACCAGCAGCATAGGATAGTGCAGGACAGTTGTAAAGAACCAACGCAAATCCTCCACTCTGAGCGAAGTTGGAGGTGAATTGGGAGGAGTCAAGGGACAGGGAGGAACTCTGCACATACAGAGCTCCCCCTAGTCTCTCTGCAGAGTTATTTGAGAAGAGACAGAAGTTACAGCCCAGCCAGGAGACATCCTTCAGGAAGCCTACTCCTCCGTAGGCCTCTGCGGAGTTGTTGTGGAAGTGGCTGTGTTGGAATGTGAGATTGGATTTGCTCATGTGAAAGGCAGTTCCTGACACTGCTCTGTTTCCCCTGAATTGGCAGTGTTCACAGTACCCACTGGTCCGCTCCATCCTTATGCAGTTGCCTTCGTTCTCACTACAGATCAGTTGTGTAGCAAAGAGGAGTTTCAACTGATCGAACGGAAGTGATAGGATAGACTCTGCTGTGTTGCTGCGCAGAACTACAGAGGAGAAGCGGAGTGTGCAGGGTAAGTCTGCAGTGCTGCAGTCGACATACATGGCAGCTCCGTCTTGAGCAGTATTGCTTTGGAAGGAACTGTTGGAGAACTCTAACTCACAGGAGTACAAGAAGGCCCCACTATCGCGCCCAACTGAGTCCAGCATACTTCGCAGAACTGCCACTGCTCCGCCAAAATCCACTGCTGAATTTCCCATGAACACCGTGCTCAGGAGAGTGAATCGCACATGTTGGTGAAGAAAGAGTTCCAGGGCAATGGCGCCCCCTGTGGTCGCAGTGTTTCCAATGAAAAGCGAGCTAGCCACAGTAATGAAGCCTGTGGAATAGAGGTACAGAGCAGATCCATAAGCGGCCCAATTGCCTTCAAATCTGCTATTGGCTATATCAGTCGTTAGGGATTTCCCCATTACTGCAGCAGTGCCTTGGCCCAGTGAATGACTGTTCCTGTTCCTATAGTGAGAAAGGCCATTCACAGTTAACTTCCCTGTGAAGTTGAG
>Ga0247837_1000153_pt1 | contig 131366 bp, 103 predicted proteins | sample LaCtaG_2_FD_187115 | JGI IMG/M metagenome (GOLD analysis project Ga0247837, IMG submission 187115) | Freshwater microbial communities from meromictic Lake La Cruz, Castile-La Mancha, Spain - LaCruzMarch2015_14.5m | ecosystem: Environmental > Aquatic > Freshwater > Lake | place: Spain...
TTTCAAAATGACTTCTAATACTCGATTACACACATTGACTTCCACAGAGGGAGCTCACTGCCTCTGTAGCTGGATGGATGGCTCCAGGGACTTGTCAATTGGATGTGCAGTAGAGCTGGTGGACTAAGGCTCTGGACGCAAAAGCAAGCCTGGAGTGATGGGAAAGTTTGCATATTCTTGGAAACTTGTGATATTCAGGTCATTTGCAGCCTTAAGTGCAACGAAATGTGAGAAGCTGGACTCAAATCTCACCTGGAAACCTTCCTCCAATGAAAGAAAGCCGAAACGGCTTTAATCACTATTTAAGAATATATACATATAAGCTGAATATATAGCAACTGCCTATGGTACTCTCGCTAAATGACCCAGTACTCAGTCGGTGCTGGACCCAAATTGCAGCCTAGTGATCCTAGTACAGGGAATGGCTATGGTCCAGCGCGAGTTTGCCCTTTCTAGGTCTTAAAGATGCAGTTCACTCTTAGGACTATGACAAGCATCTCTATAGTGCGCCACTCAGCCACTGTGTATATCCTTCGAAGGCTGATAAGCCTCAACACAGCCCGCAGTCCTCTAAGTCAGCTGTAGATAATGGCGGCCCAGGCCAAGACGTACCAGTGCAGCTTTCGAGTGGGCACGTCTCACTTCATCCTAGACCTGCACGCTCCCCTGGCTTCCTTCTGGAGCGACGTAGTGGTCTGTTTCGGCCCTGCGCCCGAGCAATTCACAGGTCTGCTGGCAGGCCTGCAATACAGTGGGAAGGATGTGGGTGCTTTGAAGGGATTGCAAGGGAAGTGCAAGTTTCTGCTGTGTACGACGGATACAGATGACGCTGGGCTGGAAATCGTGTTTCAAGTGCAACTACGAGACCTACGCATGCGGAAAGTGGCTTTGACGGAGCCCAGCAATTCACCCAAGTCTCAGCCATTCGTTTCCGCCTTTATGCAAACTGCGCTGGATTTCCTCAACTTCGCAAAGTACAGCGAAGTCGTGTTCTCCACTGATGACAAGAGACTTTACGAGCAAGTCTTCAACGTGCTTTCCGCTCAGGGCAAGCCAACCTTCGAAGAAGGAAACGGAATGGTGAATGATGAGGCTTTGCTCCGTTCCTTGGTGCGCTCTCTCCGCTGCAAGTCCTGCTATCGTCTCTCCTACTCAGCGAAAGTGACGCAATGCTGCCATCAGTTGCTTTGCCAAAGCTGTGCGAAGGACGGCCGCCCCTGCTGCCAAGTGCCGCCCAGTCTCCTGTTCGCTTCCTGCAGTCGCAAGCTTCTCGCCTCCGTGCAACTAGTGTGTGAGTGCGGTAAGCCGGTGATCTGGCAAGACAGTGAACAGCACTTGCTGAGATGTCCAGCTGCAGGAGCAGTGTGTCCGCTTTGTCAGTTGCACTTCAGTCGGACTGACTACCTTCTGCACCTCACACGAGTGCATCCAAATGAACTGTTGGCCTCTAACGCCTCAGTGTCAAGCTCCAAGGAAACTCGGCTCTACCAGCAAAACTACATCCCGTCGACCCCTGCGGCCTCTCCCTGGAGCTGTCCCAGCTGTTCCAACTTCAACGCGTCTTCCCAAGTGACCTGCCTGCGCTGCCGCTTCCCCCGTAGCTGACGTCATAATATGGAGCGAGCACTCTGTCGTCTGGAGACCATCAGTTCCCACCTGACTGGCAAAGCCACGCTCACAGTCACTGACAACCGCAGTGGCAAGACACTGGAAATACCCGTCACTAACAACTTCATCAAGGCGAATGACCTGGCGAAGTTCAAGGACGCAGATGGAGAGGTGCTGCGGGCCTACGACCCCGGCTACATGAACACCATTTGCTGCACGTCCACAATCTCCTACATTGACGGGGACAAGGGCATCCTCGAGTACCGCGGAATTCCCATTGAAGTGCTGGCGGAGAAGTCGACTTTCCTGGAAGTGGCCTACCTCCTCATATACGGCGACCTGCCCACGCAGCCGCAGTCTGAGCGCTGGGAAAGAAAGATAATGGCGCATACCTACCTGCACACTGACATTGCCAACATGATCCACAGCTTCCACTACGACGCCCATCCCATGGGCATTGTCGTCAGCACTGTGTCCGCCATGTCCACCTTCCAGCCCGACCAGAACCCCACCATCCACGTCGACAAGGACGTCTATAAAGACCCACTGGTACTCAACAAGCAACTGCACCGGCTTCTAGGACGTGTTCCAACCATCGCTGCTTATGCCTATCGCCATCGAATCGGACGCCCTTTCAATGAGCCTGGTCGTGGTCTGGGCTACGTGGAAAACTTCCTCTTCATGATGGACCGGCTCAACGAGACGAACTACCGGCCGAACCCCAAACTAGTCCGTGCACTCGAAATCCTCTTTATCCTGCATGCAGAGCACGAGCTGAACTGCTCCACTGCTGCGATGCGGCACCTGGCCTCGAGCGAAGTGGACGTGTACACTTGTCTGGCTGGGGCGGCGGCTGCTCTGTACGGCCGGAGACATGGAGGGGCGAATGAAGCAGTGTTGCGGATGTTGGAAGACATCGGGTCGGTGGCGAACATTCCCAGTTTCTTGGAGCAGGTGAGAGCGGGCAAGCGCAAACTCATGGGCTTCGGTCACAGGGTTTATAAGAACTACGACCCTCGAGCCAAGATTGTGCGCAGAGTCGCTGATGAGGTGTTTGCGGTGTGTGGCCGCGAGGACATCATTGACGTGGCCATGGAGCTGGAGAAGATCGCGCTAAGCGACAAGTACTTCATCGACCGCAAGCTCTACCCCAACGTAGACTTCTACACGGGCGTGATCTACAAGGCCATGGGCTTCCCCACTGACATGTTCCCCCTGCTCTTCACCATTCCCCGGGTCGCAGGGTGGCTGGCTCACTGGCGCGAGTTCCTAGTGGACCCGGACAACAAGATCGTGCGGCCGCGGCAGAACTACGTGGGGCGGAGACAGCAGGAGTGGGTGCCGATGGAGCTACGCCAGACGCACACTGTGGAGTTGGACTCGCTGGCCAGTTACCACGCCAAGCGTAGAGACATTCCAGGAGACCACTACTAGCTAACGCTTCCATCATTTGAATGCGCTCTGCCAGTGTAGACCGGAGGCGAGCGGACAAGACAGACTTGGTGGCGCTGCACAGGCGGTTGGGGGCGGTGGTGCAGTCGCTTGTGGAGTTTGTCAACTATACAGAAGCCGCGGTGTTGGGACGCTCACTGCCTCCCGGCAGACAGGAGCAACTGCTCGGAGACTTGGAGACAGAGGCAGGCCGCTGGCAAAGCACACTCCTCTACGCACTGGGAGTCAACGAAGCACTGCTGCGCAAACACAGAGCTCTGCCCGCCCCTGCTTCCACCGCTTCCTTCCAGACTCTCTCCTCCCTCATTGCAGAGACGCAGAGCCGCGTCACAGAGGCTTTGCTGGGCCGTACAGATGTGAGGGTCAATGGACAGGTGTGGGAGGCCTTCACCTGGCTCAACCAGCGAGTCTTCGAAACGTTGCAGACTGCTGGCACGCTGGAGCGTGAAAACGCGACTCTGAGAAGCAGACTGTCTCAGTTAGAACAGCAACTCGCCAACCCTGCACTTGAGCAGCAGCTGCAGGAGGCGCGGGCCAGCATGGTCCTGCTGCAGGCTGATTTGGACCGGCTCCGAGCCAATAAGCCCGCTTTGAACTCTTCACTTGCAGAGGAACTGGAAGTCACCTTCCTCAAGCGGGACTTGGACAGAGTCCGGAAACAGAGAGATGCTCTCCAGGAACACAGACAGGAGCAGGAAGTGAGGCATTCCTACCCTGGCTTTTCAGACACTCAGCAGCACTTGCAGAGACAGCAGGAAGAACTCACTCGCTTCCTCACACTTATAAAGGCACTTGAGACTGATAAGACTGATGCGGAGGCTCAGGCCCAGCAACACTTGGAAGCCCGACTCAAGGCTGAACGCGATAGCAAGCTGGGCAAAGCCGCGGAGAGTGAACAGCTGCTTTCTCAGCTGCGTGTGGTCTTGGAGGAAAAGCTGGTCCTTTCTAAGGCTCTCAGCCACATCCGGCTGGACCTCACCACTCTACTGGGACAGCCGCTAGCTTGCGAGGCGGTGCTAGTCAAGGCTTCCGCTCTCCTCCATACTGGCTCTCTACGAATCACCGCTCTGCAGCAGCGAATACTCAGCTTTTCCAAGCGAGACAAGTATACGTCCTTGCGGAAAGAGCGAGACTCTGCAGTGCAGGAAGTCAACAGAAAGGAGAAGGACATGACTCGACTCAAACAAGCACTATTGAAGCTAAAGGACGAATTGGAGGGCAGTCGAAAGCAAGCCACTGAGCGACAAGAAGGACTGCAGCGCTCTATTGCCCTCCAGAGCAAAGAGCGAGAAGCATTGAAAGCGGAGTTGTCCACACTCAGTCAGGAGCGGGACGCACTGGAGAGCCAGAACTCAGTAGTCTGCCAGGAACGAGACAAGTTGAAAACTCGTCTATCAACTCTCCAGTCTGACTTCGACCGTCTAGGACAAGAGCTGCAGGCCACAGGCAGCAGTGCCCAGAACCTCAACTCCCTCGAACTGCGCCTCAACCAACTTTCAGCCTCGCAGCAGGAAAAGGACTCTCGCTTGGCGCAGCAGGTCGTAGAGATACGGAAATTCAAATCTGACCTTGCGCATTGCCAGTCTCGAATACGCTTCCTAGAGACTGAGGTGCTCAAGTGGACTGGCACTTCCGCAGCCAACGAGGCCAAAGCTAGACAAGTAGAGGGCGAGAGAGAGGCACTAGAAGGAAAAGTCAGACAGCTGGAAGCAGACCTACAGCAAAGCCAAACCAGTCTGGCAGCGAGCGAAGCACAGGGTCGGAAGTTGGCTGCCAATTTACAGAGCAGCTTGAGTGCGCATTCCAAAGCTCAACAGTTAGAGTCGGAGTTGCAGCAACTTAAAAGCTCCCATCAAGCCGCAACCGCGCAGTTAGAAGCGGATCTGCAGAAGGCCAGAGAGGGGCAGGCGGCCTGCCAAACCAAAGCGGAATCCAACTTACGGAAAAGCCTCAGTGACTTGTCCTCAAGCGAAGCCAAGGGGCGGAAGTTGGAGAACGAACTGCGCTCTTGCAGTGACCAGCTAGCAGCCAGTGAAGCCAAGGGCCGTAGGCTGGGAAGCGAATTCGCTGTTAGTCAGACTCGGGTCAACACCCTTGAGTCTGACCTTCGAGCGTGCAGAGAGGCAGTAGCTGCTTCAGAGTCCAAACTGCGGACTGTAGAAGCAGAGTTGCAGGTGAGGGTCGGTAGTCAGGCCACGTCCCTAGCACTGGAAGCAGACCTGAAAGCCCGCTTGGCGACTGCTGAAGCCACTATTCGCACAATGCAGACGAAGCTGAAGGAAGGCAAGAGTGAGCGAGAAACCAGCAAAATCCGACTTCAACAGCTGGAGGACGAAAAAGAGGACCTGGAAAAGCAGACTCAAAGCTTAAACGCAGAATTGCAGCAGGTCAGGAAAGATCTCAGTTCGAGTGAGGCTAGAGTGAAAAGTCTACTCAGTGATAAGGACAGAATCAGAGACCTGGAGACAGAAGTAGCGGGGAAAGTCCGCGAATTAGCCTCAAGTGAGGCAAGGACTGCTAGACTCGAGACAGAGCTAAAGCACGCTCAGGACCTGTCGACACAAAACAGCGAAATGCAAGCTGAGACTCAGACACTCCATCAAGAAATCGCCACTGTAAAGGAACAACTACAAGAAGCCTTCGCCCACCTTCATGCTGAAAGAGAGAAATCGAAGACTCTCACTGAGGACTCAAATTCACTGCGGAAGGAAGTGCAGGCTAAGGAACAGGCACTTGGCCATTTCCGCTCCCAGCAAGCCCGGCTTGAGACCCTGACGAGTGAGTGTACTTCTTTGCAGTCTGAGTTGCGGCACAAAGAGCAGATGATTGCGCAACTTAGTGCGGAGCGGGCAGGGGAAGTGAGTCGCAGAGAGGCTGTAGTGGCTGAGGCGGACTTATTGAGAGAGCAATTGGCACATCAAAGCAGGACTGTTTCCTCCCTGAATGAGCAGAGTGGGGAAGTGGAAGGCCTGAGGAAGCAGCTCGGGGAACTCAGTCACTCTCTCAGTGCCTACAAAACGAAGGTAATTGAAGAGCAACAGGAACGGAGAGATGTCGAAAACGCGAAAGCCGCACTTACCACTCAGCTTCGCACTGAGACCACTGCTAGAGCCTCTCTGGAAGTCGAACTCACGCGCTTGAAGCAGGAAGCCGCAGACCTGTACAGAACCCAGACAGAGGCAGATACACGACTTCTGCAGCTTCAGACTGAGGCTGAAAGGTGGGAAGCTGGACAGCGGCAAGCTGAGGCGGAGTGCACTCGCTTGCAAAGTGAACTGCTTACAACGAAGCAACTAGACCAGGAAAGCACTGTGCTGCGGAAACAAGTGAGTGACCTGAAGGCTGAAAGAGCCACAGCTCTGGAGCAGGTTTCAGTCCTTACCTCGCAGAAGGAAGAACTGGCTGGCAGTCTGCAGCGTCAGTCTGAAGAGCTGAATACGCTCACAAGGGAGCACTTGGGCCTGCAGAAGGAAAAACAGCGAGTTGCGAGCGAGGCTCAAGCCCAGATAGTGGAGCTGAGAAGCGAAGTAACCCGCCTGCAGACTCAACTCCAAGCTTCAGATAGGGAAGCATTGAAAGAAGAGCGGGAGATACTTCAAACTCGTACTTCGGTCCAGGACAGTTCGGAAAGGCTCGCAGCCTTGCAGAGGGAAGTGGAAACGCTGGAGGAAGAGCAGGAGGAGCTGATAGCTAAACTCAGAAGCCTGGCTTTACGACAGAAACAAGGCAATACAGAGGAACTAAACAGTGAATTGTTGGATTGGATAAGTCAACAAGCAGCGCAAGCCTTGGAATCTGCCTTCCACCCTGTACTTGCGAAACTTGCAGAACTCACCCACAAGTCCCTTCGCATGCAAAGTCACTGCGCCCTGGTCCTTCACACCACCCGCAACTCCCAGAGTTCCAACTACAAGCGACTCCTCCAGCAGGCAGACCAACACCTGCAAAGAGCACTGGAGGACAAGCCCAAAGGAGTGAACCCCTTCCAACTCACAGATCTCATTGAAGAACTCGGAGCTGAGACAGAAGCAGCGATGCGAGTGATGACCGACCGACTCGAAGATCAGCAGGAACGACTAGAAAGTCTGACTCATCGCTTGCAAAGCGGCCGTCCTGCAGCGCTGCATCAAGTAAGCGACTTCGTGCTTGCAGTGCTTGGGCAGTTGCAGCTAGGCGCAGAGTCGCACCTGCAGGCCGCGGAAAGCAGATTGGAAGGGCTGGAAAGCTCGGTCCTGAGACTGAACTTGAGAAGAGCTCAGCCTTTCCTTCCTGTTAGGGAAGAAATCACAGTGCTGGCGGAAGGCACTGGACAGCCGGAATTGGCCTCCTTGGTGGACACAGTCGCGAGGCTTTATTCAGAGAACGAAGAGCAAACGCATGTGATTGAGGCCCTGACGCAGGAAAACGCGCTGTTGAAGGAAGCCTCGAAGCGTGGAGCAGTTCAGAATTCCGAGCAAGTGGCGGAAATGGCTTTAAATCTGCTGGAAGTGCTGCCCGAGCAGTGAGTGCTAGGCAGGAACAGCCAAGCTGAAACCGTAGTGCACGCACTCTGCGAACTCATGGCTCTCCCACTCGACCAAGTCAGAGCGCTGCAGACCCGCCGCAAGCAGCTGAAGAAGAAGTAGTGCTGGGTAATTATGGCCACTCCATTTGAACGTCTGGGGGGGCAAGGAGCGGTAGACGCCCTCATCGACCAGTTCTACGCCAAACTGCTGGTAGATACAAGAATGAGACCCCGGTTCGAAGCAGGCGACCTCAACCTCATCAAAGGCGGACAGAAGATGTTCTGGGCCAAACTGCTCGGATCCACGGAGGCAACCTTCGACAAGGACATGAAAGACATTCATACAGGATTGCATGTAGGAGAGGATGAGTATGAGTATACTGTTTCCATCCTGGTTCAGACTGCCCGTGAAATGCACGTGCCTGAAGACCTGGTGGCCCTGATCAAGCAGCTAGCAGATGCGCAGGCAGACGTGATAGTTGGCTACTAACTAGTTGCCTCGCGCAGAAACTTTAACTCGTCATATTGCTCATACTACTTCACTTGTCATAACAAGGGGTGAACTGCAGGAAGCACTAGTGTGATCAAGGCACCTCCATTTACTAGTCCACAGAGGCATACCCCTGGCTTTCTAGCAGCTGTGTCTGCAGCTGCTGTATCTCCGCATCCTTTTCTAACAGTAGCTTCTTGTACTGACTCAGTCCCTCCTGCGCATGTCGCATGAGCACTTCTTTGTGTTCGTCAGGTGTAGCATTGTCTAGCCAAGGATAAAACATGTCCGCATGCCACTTGGAAAACACCTCATGCCAGATCTGCATTCTGCGAGGACTGTCCACAGGCTGCAGCACTTCGTCTTGGCCTGGCTGGAAGAAGGGGTTGGTGTAGTCGGTGGAGTGGAGCAGCACATAGGTCCAGATGGAAGGAGTGGAGACTCGGAGGTTGCAGGCCGCCCGTTCTTGGTCGTTGTTGCACATGAAAGTGCCGAAACAGCCAGAGTGGGCGTGGAAGGCCAGGTCGACCAGCAGTCGCGAGGAAAACTCGAAGTGAGTTGGGAACTGCTGAGTCAGTTGATGCACTGCGTCAAGAAACTGCAAGAAAACTGGGCTTTGTTCGTCGTGCGCCGGCACACAATGCCCCAATCTGCGGTCAAACTGATGTCCGAAGGCCAGCCAGTCCTTCTCCACCAACACAGCGAATCCTCTCAGCGAGCGGTAGTACGAGTCCACACAGATCTGAGCCAGTGAGCACAGCTGTGCAGTCCGATCCCAGCCATCCGTGCAGTGCACCAGGGCTGCACTTCTCTCCTGCAACGTCCCCACTACCTTCATCGCCCCTGCAAGCAAACTGCCAAGGTGATCCAGCCAGCCTGACCTTTCCACAGCACTCAAGTACTTGTTGTCGGGTGCAGAGTTGCAGGCTTGCAGAGCCACATAGGAGTCGCGAACTCCATGTATGTTGACTACGTGAAGAAACTCCACACTCAGAGATTCGTAGTTAGCAGGGTTTTCCACTCCTCCGCCCACTGCTCTATTGGCTTGGGCGTTGAGGAAAGGACGAGCGTCAAAGACCACCAGACTTGCACCTTGTGGGATTAGTGCCTTTAGAAAGCGTTCATCCTCTAACGACCTGTTGGTGCGGATTCCACTCATAGGCTGACTGGAGCGGTACAGAGCGCCCATGCCAGGCTGTGTCCAGACTAGAGCTGGCAGACGGCCACGAGTGCGGAAGCGAGCACAGCCCTCTAGTTCCTGCCGTATGACTCCTCGAGGTGCGAAGAAACGCTGTGGGTAGGACGCACACAGCTTCCAGTCGCTGTTGTTCACCAGCTGCCAAGTGTCCGCACTCACCCCCATCCTTGCGAACTCGCGTTCACAGTCGTAGAGCTGCCACCCGTCTTCAGCGCCTTTCAACTGGTGGGAGAAAGCGAAGCGACTGCGGATGTGCTGCGGAAACGCAGCAGACACAAGCAGAGGGTAGAGGTTCGCACAGTCCTCCGCTCTGAACCCCACTCTCAGTATCCGTCCATCCTTCAGTACCAACTCGAGCACTGTGCAGTCTCTTTCCTGTGACCGTTCACACTTCTGCAGTAGTCCCAGCGGCACCTCGAAAAAGTCCGACCTCAGACGATTTGAGAAGCAGAAATTGGGCTCATGCGGCACCACGACAAATCGGTAACTAGTGGGCACCGCCGAAGCCTGGGCGACAGCTGTGCTGGCCGTCAGCACACTGCAAGGCACTACACAGACACTATCAGGCCCCCTATACAGCAGAGGCCTTTCCCCCTCCTGTAGTCTGATAGGCAACGAAGGGTACTTCACCTCGGGCTCAGAAGCGCTCATACCGAGGGAGATTGTGGCTGCTGTGAGAGTAGCGTCGTAGTCCTCGGTGACATGGACAGATTGGAGAGCGCCGAGAGGGTCGATTTCTGCAGCGGAAAAGTCCAGCTTGCCCTCCATACTATTAGAGCCGCGGCCTAAACTTCGCTACATTGGCTCGGAGAGATGGGTGAGCCAGGGCTTGCAGGCCGAGTCGAGTTTCAGTCCTCAGGTCACGCTCTAGGTTGGGGAAGGCGGCTTCCTCAAGACTGGCTCGATCAGCTTGCAGACACTCGAAGGGAAATGCAGCTATGTCAGCAGCCAGTTGCAGTGCCTCTGGTAGGACTTGCTCTTTACTAGTCACAAGACGGTTAGCCAAGCCCCAGGCAAATGCCTCTACACCCCCTAGCGGCCTGCCTGTCAGTATTAGGTCCCGAGCTCTGCTCAGACCTACCACCTTGGCTAGACGTATTGTGCCTCCATCAATTAGTGGCACTCCGAACCTTCTACAAAACACTCCGAAAACAGCTTCATTGTGAGCCACAACAAGGTCACACCAGAGCGCAAGCTCCAGTCCTCAGCCACCGCAAACCCCTCCACAGCGGCTATAACGGGTTTCGACAGTCTCAGCCTTGTGACTCCCATCGGCCCTCTGGCCTCCGTTAAGGGCGGCACTGCTGTTGGGTCCGCTAAACAGTCCAGGTCGAAACCTGCACAAAAGTAGTCTTTGCCGTGCAGAACTGCCACTTTCGCAGGGCCTTTTTCAAACTCCGAAAACACTCGATACAGCTCGCGAGCCACTTCCGGACTCACGCAGTTCCTCACCTGCGGCCGTCCAAGAGAAACAAGCAGCACAACACCTTGCAGCGAAACACGCACAGCCATGCTTTTAGCTAGTGTTCCGTCTCTGAGTGAGATTTGAGTAGGTACTTGTTGTAGAACTCCTTTCCGCAGTCGTCACAGTTTACTCGGGTGGCTTTGTCGTGGACTTGCTTTACGTGGAAGCGGACTGCGTATTTGTGCTTGAACTTTTTGTTGCATTCTGGGCAGGCAGCGGCTTTGCGGCTTGCGGTGTGCATCTTTCCGATGTGCTGCATCAGTCCCTTTCTGCTTTTGAAGGCAGTGTTACAATCATCGCACTGGCTCTCTGGCTCTGTGGTACGCTGCTCGAGAAAGTCCTGCACCTTCAGGACCGTGCAAGGTGTGCAGACCTTGGCGAGGTACACCTTGGACCTCGCAGCTGTGAGTGCTCCTGAGGAAGGGAACTGCCGCCCGCACGTCTCACAAATGCTCAGGCTGTCGTACACCACTAGCGGAATCAGAGGCGGAATCGCCATTTATGGTACAGCTGCAATAGCTGCCTCCACACTAGCCGCCAGCGCCTCTCTCAGCCGTACGTTGGCTACGCGCACTGCTACGGCACAGCCTGAAGAGTTGGAGAGACTCACACAGACTGCTACGGCTTTCTCCAGTGCTCGGCCTTGTAGTAGGAGTGCGTTGCTGCCCAGAGGCGGCCAGTCCGCTCCGCTAAACACTTGGAAACTCCCCTTGAAACTTACCACTTCGACAAGCGTTTGCAGTGACTTTAAGTCACTTCTGAGGGCTGTAAATTTCCGGACTGTCTGGAAAGGCTTTAAGTCCGCCCAGAGACTTGCACACTCCTCTGCAGTCTGTTTTTCACAAGTCACTGCTTGCACTGGCCCAACCGGGAAAGCCAAGTTCAGTGAGCAGATTCCCACATCTCCAGAGTAGGTCACTTTCACCGCTGCAAGCCAGCAAATAGCTTTACAGTGGTGCAGATATAGTTGGAAATCAGTTTCAGACTTAGGTCTTAATTGAGGCGTCACACCTCTGCATTCCACCTCTGGGTCCAGACTTGTCACTGTCACATTTGTCAGTACTTCGTTTATACAATTGGTCACGTACAGTACTGCGGATTTCGGGGCTGTCCATTGATACCGAATTCGAAGGGAACCTTCGAACAAGAGTCCGCTTTGATGGATTAAACAGCTCTTTGCCTGTTCGAGGTTGATGACTCCGCTGTCGCAGGCGAGGTCTTCGCTCCAGGACTGCCTGCAATCGCTTGCTCGCAGAGTTGCAAAGCTGCGGTCCAGAGGAGATCGAAGAAGGGAGCTTCTGCTTCGCTCAGTTCTCGAAGGCTCCGGAGAGTGAGTATACCTTAGAGTCCTGAGCTGTATCTGCAGGTCTTCTATTAGATCCTTCTGTCTCGCAATGATGATTTCTTGTTCCTTAACCAACGCACACCAAGCCTCCGTATCTTCCTTAGGAATCAACTGCGGCGTATGTGCGCCCAGCCTGCACCTGGGCGGGGCCAGTGGACTCGGCTCTTTGATAGGAGTTAAAGAAGGGGGGAGGACTGATATCGCCCCCTCCTCAGGGTAGCGTTCATACAGTCTGCCCAGTACTACCCGAAGCGCTTCAACTGTATCCACCATCTGCATCGCCCGCTTACTAGGCTGCAGCATCGCTTTCTCCAGAGCTGCCAGTCTGCCTTTCAGGCTGGCAATGACAGGAACCAGTACAGACCTGGCAGCCACTGTTTCCAGCTGCTTCTGGGCCAGGGCGATTTCTTGCTGGGCTTGCTGCAGTTCCTGGTCTTCGCGAGTTGCAACTGGCGGGAACGTGACCTTCGCGAACAGCTTCAAGTAGGCTTTCTTGTACAGGGACTCGGCGCCTGCGAGTGAGGGGTGTCTCTGTGCCCAGGAACGGAGGTAGTCGAGTAGTGTGAGGAAAAACCTGCAGGAAGCGTCGGTTTCCTGGGAGTTCCATATGCCGAATAGAGTAGAGCCGCGGACTTCATTGTCCTGGTCACGGTGAGAAAGCGCCAGCCTGCAAAGCCGGGCAAGGACCTTTTTCCCTGTGTACACAACCAGGTCCTGTCTGCCTGTCTGCACACACACATCAATTGCCTGCAGCGCCCTCAGTTTCACCGAAGGAACGGCAGACTTGTCCTTGATAGTGGCTTTGGCGGTATTCACTACTTCCCGCATGCTCGCCAAGGACCCTTCTGCAGCCAGACGCCGCAGCTCTTCCAAGCCGTTGGAGTGCTCTGTGCATAGCAGATTCGCTAGCGCTTTTCTTGCGGCCATGTTACCTTAAATACGTCTCTCGGCGGCCCTGGCCTGCCAGTACTCGTTCTGCGGGTAATCTGTGCTCGAACTGGGCTACTTGAGTGGCGACTGAGTCGTCGAGTTGAGGCGGGACTGACTCCTTTTCTGGCTTGCGGCGTGGTGGAGTGAGCGAAGTCTTAATGGGAACAGGAGTTCCTCTCCTATGTCCTCGCTGCGTACTGGTCTTCAGAAAGCTCAAACGAGCCAAGTTCGTCCTTCCAATTCTAGGCGTATTGGCCACCACTGTGAACTCTCCCCTCTGCGCCCCGAATCCACTCCTTTCCAGCTGCATCCCATATCGGACTGCAAAGGGCGATTTCGACCTTAATCGCAAGCCAGAATCCGCCACAGCATCCAGCACTTGACTAGGCCGCACAGAGGCTAAATCAAGTCCCTGGCTGTTGTGATCTTCGTAGGTGAAGGGGGAGTGGTAGGTAGGCGTGTTCATCTTCAGTTCGTTGAGGAAACGGCCTGGGGACTTGGAGCGCTTCTGGAACTCTGAGTTGCGGGCGGTTGAGTCCAGTATGGGCACGAGAGGCAGGCAGAAGGGACTATCGGGACTTTGTGCATCTCGTAGTAAGGGTGAGAGGGAGCGAGGCGGTCGAATAGCGATAGCAGGGGGCAGGACCACATGCTTGCAGTGAAAGTAGGTCGGCACATCCCCTGACTCCAGGAACAGGTTCCGCATGCCTATTTAGACTGCTGCATTTGGAAATGCTGGGACTGATCGTAGTCGGGCTGGTGTGGGGCGTCACCAACTACCTACTCGACCCTGCGCACAAAGCCGGCCCAGCCTTCCTGCCTGACTGGGTGCGCAATGTGCTGCATTGGCGCTTTGCACTCCCCTTCCTTGCCAATCAGCTAGGGTCCCTCCTCTTCTACTGGCAACTGGGCAGGACGCCTCTACGTCTTGCAGTGCCTCTTACGAACAGCTTAGCCTTTGTGGTGCCTCTGCTGCTAGATTGGCGAAGGGCAGGCCGGAGGACGTATGTAGGAGCGGCGCTCGTACTAGCAGGTGTAGTGCTTTGCTTAGAATCCTAGATGCGGCGTTCTTACACTGCGGAGTCAGGCTCCCGGCTGTGGCGTCGCAGGGTAAAGCCACATGTGGCTGGAGTGCCCTTTTCCCTGCTTAGCCAGGAACGCTTCGGACTGTCTCGTCTCGAAGCCCTACTCAGTACGTCTCACCCAGACTATTCCCCTTTGCTCCGCACTCTAAGTCCACAGGAGCGCAAGGCCTCGCTCAGTCGTATCCGCACCAACAAGACGCTGGCTGTCACCTCCCCTGCAGCTCGCCACTGTCGCATTCACTGTCTTTCCCGCCTCAGAGACCGCCGCCTGAGCGAAGCTAAACTCAACCGTTCTGTGCTGCTCCAGACCAACCACCAGACCAAACTCCAGAAAATCCAACGCAAATACGAGCGATTTGAACTGCACACTCGAGGGTGGGAGCTGCCTCCTGTGGCCCAGTGCTGGGCAGCAACAATAGTAACAGTGGCTTCTGTGAACTTCCTGTGGAGCACTATTAGACGCAAGCAGTACCTGCACCAGGCAAGCGCCAGGCTGCTGGCATGGCTGCGACAAGTGAGTAAATGCGTGGGAAGACTGAGACTGCTTAGGCAAGAAATACAGCGGAAACGAGCTTTGAACTTACTTAGAGGACTAGTGCCTGCTGTGAGACGCTGGCTGCGGGCCAGACGTCTGATCCTTCGGCACCTAGTGGTCTCAGCACTCTGCAAAGGCCTCAGCAAGGCTCTCCTTCAGCTGCTCCTGCGTCGCTGTCTGGGCGCTGTGAGACTCATGTAGGTGAAAGTGGTGCAGCGAGCAGCCCGCAGGATGCTGGCGAAGTTGCAATTGGCGACTCGGGACAGCATCAAGCAGTGGAAAGCCTGCGATTCCTCAATAATCACCAATGAAGTCAGAGTTATTTTTATTAAACGGGCAAGGTTGAGACTAGTGGCTGCCTACCGTAACCTGACGCACCTCTACCCCACTCACAGCCCCAGCCAATTAGCCCTACCAAGGCTGAAGCAGCTCCGCACTGAGGACATCCGCGGCATAGTGGCTGAATACAAGCACTTCCTCCTGGCTGCAAGTCTGCTGGATGAAGTGCCCACGCCTATCACGGAAGCTGTGGTGGCTTCGATCCTGCAAGCCAGGCCGCCAGCACTCAGACGTCCTCGTTTTTATACCAACGACATGTAGGCAATAAATGGCAGAAGCGAAGTTCTCGAAGTTCGAGTGTAGCATTTGCATGGAAGTCGCCCGCGAGCCAGTCGTGACTCGCTGCGGCCACATGTACTGCTGGCCCTGCATCAACCAGTGGCTCTCTCAGAACCACAGCGCCCTGACCTGTCCTGTGTGCAAAGCCGGCATTTCCACAGACACCCTGATCCCTGTATACACCAAGGAAGAGGCAGTGGACCCTAGAGGGCCGAAGCGTCCTGCGGCAGAGAGACCTGAGCCTGTGCCGAATCAGGACTTTTCAGGGTCGGAGGGTGGGTTTCAGGTAGGATTTGGCTTCTTCCCTGGAGTTTTCTTCGTAAGAGCTATGCAGACTGTGGGGAGTGGGCAAATGAGTGCTGAGAACTCGGAAGCGCTAAATCACGTTATGGTCGTTTTGGCCTTTCTCGCCTTGCTGCTGTACATTTTCTAGTAGTAATCTGAGCGATTAAGAGCGAACTACGCACACTAACTATAGCGTTTCCCTTTCGAGTTCCGTTTCTCCGAAGCGTCTGAAAGGCGGCTTCTTTAGCTCAGCCTGCGTCCTAAGCAGGTGTCTACGTCCAAAGACCTGCAGAATAGTAGTCTGAGTGACTAGTACCAACGCTAGTAGTGTCTGAGAAAGCACTATAAAATTGAAACTCGCAGAGTCGGAATACACATACTCCTTCGAGGCCTCCAAAGGCAGTAGGAGTAGCAGGAGAAAGGCGAAGTAAAAGCACAGGGCTAGGAGCTGCATGTATCTCACCCGGTCCCCTTGTCCCACTCTGTCTCTCAGCCAAAACCTGCCTGCCATCGCCCCTCCGGCCAGTGCTATCCCTTCCAGGAAGCTGCTGGGACTGACGGTGGCTCCGTCTAAGGTCTGGAGGGTCAAGTCGCCCACCCACTTTAAGGCGCAGGCGAATAGGGCGCCTATGCAGGCGGGCACTACTGGACTGTACAGCCGCAGACTTGGAGTCTGGTGACAGCACAGAAACAGCACAGCTGCGAGTGCGGAGTAACTCAGCACGAGTGGGTTCAGTATGAGCCAGCCTTCGGTCGATAGACTGGCTTCGCCTACACTGGGAAAGGCCACCACCAGACTGAGTAATAGGTACATTAGACTCAAAATATAGCCACTCAAAGCCATCCACTCCCAGGCGCCAGGCAGCCGTCCTTCCAACTTCACTGAAAAGTAAAGCTGCAGCGGCAAATGCGCGCAATCTGCCTAAACCCTACTCGCCACTGCATAGAACGGCAGCGGGACCACTCCCAACCCCAGCACTTCCATCGACATCCCCAGTGACAGGTAAAGCAACAGGGTCGCTCTGCTGTCATTACACGTCCGTCTCTGACTCATCATTTCCTTGCGGTATATGTAGAACTCTTGCAGTCCGGCAGCCACCAGGACCAGGCCGACTCCCAATGTATTGAGAGCAGCGTTCCCACTTTCACCCATTTATTTGCGATTCTTAGAGAACATCTTCTTGAGCATGGAGGGCTTCTTGTCGCGGGTGAGCCGGCCTGAGCGGATTTCCTCCACTTGGTCGGAGGTCAGACCGTACATGGAGATCAGTACTTGCAGGAGGCCTTCGCTGTCGTCGGGACTGGATAGGCATTACAGCTGGGGGAGAGAACGAGCGAAATTGGCGAATATTTCAGCGAAGTGGCGCTCTGGAGTTTGCCCGGTTTCGCCCTCTGCCCTGGCTCTGTGTTCTTCGTGCAGGAGCCGGAGTTGCTGCTCCTGCAGCTGCAAAGTCTGTTCCAATTGTTCGTTTTCAGCCTCTAGTCGCTTAATAGTCACCAGCAGACTTTGCGCTTCCTCAGGGGCGAGACTGCCGTCCTCAGACGAGCCGACCACCACAGCCTCGAACGGCTGCATTTTGAATGCGTCCAGGAAAGTCTCGACGTAAGTGTCCATGTCTTGATCAGCTGGACACGGCAGTAAGGACTGCAGTATGTCGAGTACCCGCTCTTTGCTGTGGCGCACAGCCTCCAGTTCGTCCTCCATTTCCCCTAGCTTCTCTTCGAATTCCTGCCGCTGGTCTTCTAGATCGTCGTCGAGTATCGGGGGTCTGTGCAGGCCTGGGTCGATATCTTCCTGCTTCATCCAGATGTAGTCAGGGTCGTCACTTTGGTCCGCAAGCAGACACCAAATCTGCATCTCATGCCGCACACTCTTGCACACTCTCATCCTCGCAGGAGTACTCTTTTCCGCACTATACAAAGGACTCTCATCCTCGAAATCCAGCAAATCCGTAGTAATCACCTGTCTTTTGTCCATGTCCATCCCGCCACTGAGCCGAGGAGAAGCCGCATCTCCCTGTCGTTCAAACTTGAAACTGTCCAGTTCCATTTCCAAGTCTTCGATTTTCCTCAGCAGTTCCAGCCTTTCCATCTCCTGCCTGACCTTCGACTCCTGCTCGTCAGAGGTGCCGCTTTGCCTGCCGAACTGCAAGTCCTGCTCCAGCTGCTCTACTCTGGACTCCAGCTCTGCGCAGTGCTTTTCAACAGTTAGGCGCTGGGCTGTCTCTGCGGCTTTGGCCTGCTGTAGGGAGGTGAGGTCTCGCTGGAGCTGGGAGTAGGCGGACTGGAGGACTTCTTCGTCGTTGATGGCTTGTCGGACGTCTATTTCGGCCTGCTCGGCGCTTTGCCGCATGGTTTCCAGGTCGTTTTCCAGCTCTCTGGCCCGAGAATGGACCAGCTTGAGCTCCCCTGTGGCAGTGGCGAGTTGGTCCTTTAGCGCCGTTTTGTCAGCTTCAGCGACTTCCACAGCCTTGCAAAGCTGGTCCGCGAGCTGCAACGCATCCTTCAGTTTCCTTTCCGACTCCTGAATAGTGCTTTCCGCAGCCATAAGGCGAGTCTGCAGGTCAGTGTCAAGGACTCCCTGTCCTCTCTGCAGGGCCTGACACTGCTCTTCCAACTGCGTAATCACTAGGAAATTCTTCTTTAAGTCTGTTTGGCTTTTCTCCAATAGCTTCCTGTAGCGGCCCTTTTCATCCTCCAACTGGTCTATGAGGTTTTCCTTGGCTGCTTCAGCTTCTTTGGCTTGGGTGGAAGCCGCTGATAGGGCGGCTTCCAGGAGAGCGATTTGCGCTTGGAAAGTCGACTGAGAGGTTTGGATGTGCTGGGAGTGGGAGTCTAGTTGGTTCCGCAGGGTTTGGATGGCGGTTTGGTCACTTTCCAGCTGGACTTTGACATCTTTAAGTTCGCTTTCCTGGCTGTGAAGCTGGGAGAGCAGTGCGGATTCGCGTTTGTGGGCGTCAAGTTGAGCAGCTTCCAGCACTTGGCTGAGTCTGGCCTCAGCAGTTCGGCTGTGCTGGGTCTGTTCCAGGGAACTACGCTGGAGATTGGTGCATTCTTCTTTCATACGAATTAGCAGTTCTTCATTCTCTGTTAAAGTCTGCTGCAGGCCTGTAATAGCACTATTGGATTGGTCCAGTTGGGACTGTAGTCTATCGATTTCCTGGTCTTTGGCTGTAAGTGTGGCTTTGACCTGTGCTTCTTTGTCGAGTAATTGGCGGTGTAGGTCCTCTTGGCTTGTTGCACTCTGCGTCTTTAGTCCCATTTCCTGCTCCTGGACTCTTTCCAAGTCCTTTTTCAAGGCATTCAGATCGTTTTTTCTGTCTCTCAGCTCTCTTTCCGTCCTTTGCACAGTGGCCTTTACCTGCTCCAATTCACTTTCCGCAGCTTCCAGGCCAGTCTTCGCATTCCTAGCCTCTGCCTTCGCCAGTACTAATGTCTCATTAAGGCTGTGCACCTGTCCCTCTAGCTCCGTCCTTACAGCATCAGCAGAGGTCTGAGAGGCAGAAACTTGCTGTCTCAATGCTTCCCTAGCCTCAGTCTGCGCCAGTGCCAATGCCTCTTCAAGGCTGTGCACCTGTCCCTCTAGTTCCGTCCTTATAGCAGCTGTAGTGGCCTGGGAGGCAGAAACTTGCTGTCGCAGTACTTCCCCGGCCTCAGTCTTCGCAAGTGCTAGTTCCTCTGTAAGGCTGCGCACCTGCCTTTCTAGGTCCGTCCTTATAGCAGTGGCAGTGGCCTGAGAGGCAGAAACTTGCTGTCGCAGAGCTTCCTTAGTAGTCTGTGCATCTTGCTTTTCCAGCTGGACTGTAGACATGTCTTTCCGCAGGCTGTCTACGGCCTGGGTCTGCGCTTGGATCTGAGCGTTTAGACTGCTTATAGTGGTTTGCTGCTTTTTCAGGTCGGAAACGCTGTTTAGGAGCTGCTGCTTTAAATCTTCATTTTCATGGGCCATAGTGGACCTTTCAGTTCCCATTTGTTTCTCCATTTCCTCGCATTTGCGTTTAAAAGCCTCAATTTGTAGCTGAAATTCACTTTCTGTCTGGTCTCTTTGCTGCAATTTCGCTCTTTCTTCACGAAGTTCCTCTGATAAAGTCTGATTTTGTGCCTTGATTTGCGTCAATTCAGCTATTTCGCTCCTCATATTGTCACTTTCACTTTTCGCTTTTGCAAGTTTTCCCTCCAAAACCCTCATTTCTTCGTTCATTTTGAAAATAATCTCATCCAAATGCAGTTTTGCGCTTTTTTCCGCAAGTGCATTTTGTTCCAACGTCTTTTTCAGACTAATCTGCAGTTCATCCCTCTGTTTCTCGACACTTTGAGTCTCTGTATTGGCAGAAAGCAGCGCTTGGTCTTTGGTATGCACGAGAACTGTCAATGTTTGATATTCCTGCATGTTCCGCTGCAACTGAGACTGCAAAGTCTGAATTTCAGCTGTCTTTGAAGCCAATGCCTCTTTTTCCGTCTGCAGCAGTGCAGCCGTGTGCGCCAAGTCCCTCTCCCTGGCCTCCAACTTGAGTGTGAGTCCCTCCACCTGCACTCCCTCCTGCCTGTCTTCCAGTCCCGCCAAGTCTTCCTTCAGCAGTGCACTGGCCTCCTTCAAAGCCTTTATTTCCCTCGCTGCAGCTTCATTAAGGACTCTCAGTTCCTCGTTGCGTTTAGTTAGTTCCCCCGTCATTTCCGCTGCCTTCTTCGCCTTCCCCTTGTAGAACTCCGCCTGCGTATGTCCCTCCGCCACTCTTTTGCTCAAAGTCACCTTCTCTTCGTGCAGTTTACTCACGAAATCCATCAATTTCCTGCTTTCCGTCTGCGCATCACTCAACTCCTTTAGCAACTCCTCATTTATCCGCTTCACTTCCGCACATTCCTGCTGCATTTCAGACCACTCCGCAGGGCGAGTTGGCCTGCGACTGGTCACAAACTCGTGGAAAAGGCGATTGCTGAGTTCGGAAAAGGCTTCCCACACTCCGGCTTTGAGCTTGAGAGGGTCGAGGGCGGGGTTGCCTTTGATGTGTTCAAATAAACTGGCTTGGGTCTCTGCGAGTATGCGAGAAAGACGCTGGTAGTTGCCCTTTGCGCCTTCTTCTTGGTCGCTTGGAGGGCCGGAGGTGGCGTTTCGAAGGTCTTGTTGCAGACGGGCGCAGCTCTCCAGCAGGTCCGCAAGTGCAGGATGGGAGTCAGAGCTCGCCAGGGCTTTGGACACAATGGAGCGGAGACTGTGCTGGACCTGGTCCACTGCAGAGGACACCAGGGGAGTGGGAGAGTGGGCGGAGCGGGCGCGGGGAGGGATTCCTTGCGCGGCCTTTCGGTGTACTCGGCGCATATATGCTTTCAAATTATGTTGCAGCCGCCTAGGCTCGGCTGAGTCTGGTGACCTGAAACCATAGCAGACTGCTAACTTCCTTTGAGAATTGCTTTGCCCAGCTCAGCTATTTAGCGTCACTAGATGGGCTGAAGACCTCCAATGTATACATCAGATCCTCAGATTTCCCTACCTCTTTCCCACTCTTGCTGACTTCTATATTATATCCAGCATCCATATGGGCCAAATCAGCCATATAAATCGCTTCCCTTCCTCCTCTCCCTTTCCGTCCATACAGTAATATGGCACCGTCCAAATCCGTCACCAGCGTGGTCCTTCTGTTGACCCTGCAATCTGCGTGGGCAGGCTTCACTGTGAGCGGCGTGAGCTCTGGCGGCTTCATGGCTGTGCAGATGCACGTGGCCTACTCAGCTGATGTGAACGGGGCGGCGGTGATTGCCGGCGGTCCGTTTTACTGTGCGCAAGGAGCGGTAATGAATGCACTGACGGACTGCATGTCCATGCCCTCATTGCTAAGCACCAGTGCTTTGATCAGCTACACCACCGAGCAAGCCTCAAGCGGCACCATTGACCCTGTATCGAACCTGTCAGGCTCCAAGGCCTGGGTATTCTCCGGCATGCTGGACACTGTCGTGCAGAAGGGAGTAGTGGAGGCGCTGGTCACATACTACCAAAACTTCGGCGTGAATGTGACTACTGAGTACAACATTCCCGGCGAGCACTCCTGGGTCACCAATAGCTACGGAAACGCGTGCTACTTGCTAATGAGTCCTTATATGAACAACTGCGATTATGACTCTGTCGGTGCCTTCCTCAACATCCTATATGGAAGCGTCAAGCCTTCAATATCAGCTGTCAGTGCCAACCTCGTCCCCTTTGACCAGACTAAGTATGCGAGTTCGAGTGCAGGCATGGCTGCTCAGGGGTACATGTATGTGCCGACTGGCTGTCAGAGCAACCCCAGCTCTTGCAGCCTACACGTGGCTTTCCATGGCTGTCTGATGAACGCTGCCACCATCGGGACAGTCTTCGTGGAGAACTCTGGACTGAACGGGTACGCAGAGGCCAACAACCTCGTAGTGCTGTACCCGCAGACTGCCACGCAGGAGACTATTAACCCGCAAAGCTGCTGGGACTGGTGGGGCTACTCCGGCGCAGACTACTCCCTCAAGTCTGGGGCGCAGATGCAGGCTGTCTACCAGATGACCACCAACCTGCCCACTGGCGCAGCGGGAACCTGGTTCCAGTAAGCACGCTAGCTCCCTAGACTAGCACTTGCAGCCGGACTTGGCTTTCACCGTTTCCCCTAACTTCACTGTGTCTCCGCCAGTGACTGTGTGGCTCTTACACTCGGAGTTCTTGGCGAGTTGCACGCCTTGCATGCCTGGCAACTCTTGTGCCAGGCTGAGAAAGAGCTGCTTGATGTTGCTGCCGTCTTTCGCACTTACGTCGAGGTGCTTGGCATTGAGCGCTGCTGCCTTTTGGTCGCCTTCTTCGACTGAGACTTGACGTTTTTCCCCTAAGTCCAACTTGTTCCCTGCAAGCACGATTGCGACTTGTGTGCCTCTTTCTGATCTCACGTCTTCCACCCATTTGTCCACGCTCAGGAAAGACTGCCGATGGGTGACATCGTAAACGACAACAGCCGCTGAAGCGTCTCGAATGTATGAAGGGATAAGCGAGCGAAAGCGCTCCTGTCCAGCAGTATCCCAGAGTTGCAGACGCACCGTTTGCTCATCCAGGTACATGGTTTTGGACAGGAAGTCTATGCCGATGGTCGGCTGGTGGGTGGGGTCGAAGGTGCCGTACATGAATTGGTTGATGATGCAGGTTTTGCCTACGGACATGTCGCCGAGGAACACGATTTTGAACTTGGTTTGGGGCTGGAAAGGCTGGGCGGTCATCCAATAAATGTATGGAAGTTGGAGACTAGTAGGAACTGCGCAAAGAGATATGGGCAGATACAGATGGAGAACAGTACCTAGGAGTTTTACAGCTCTCTACTAAGACTCCACCCCAATACTAGTGCTCATACCACTCCCAAACTGCAACCACACCCTCTCTGTCTCCTCTAATTCCCCTGCAAGTCTCCCTTACGTCTATAGGACTAGAGTCAGTTTGTAGCCAAACTGTCTATCTTTTCAATTTGAGCACAACTAGCCTATAGCATTGGCGGCAAGTAATAGATGAAGCCAGCCAGGCCAAAGCCTGTGAAGGTCGACCCCCTCTTCACCCCACGCCTCCTGCACCTCTCACGTCCTCCAAAGCTGGCTTTACTGCCAGAAATCCACTCCTCCATGCCTTCCAAGGACTCTTCCAACCGCTCAGTCCCTACTTTACCCAAACTCGACCGATCTCGTCTCAGTGCAGGAGAACCTCCGCAGTCTCTAAGCTCTAGAAGCTTTCAGCCGGACAAAAGCCCTCCTTCAGAAAGCAGGCCGGTGTCCAGTGTGCGCAGTGGAGTGCTGTCGCCGAGGTTTATGGCGAATGTGCTGCAAAGGACGAATGATGCGATTCGCTGTTCTGACTCTTCCATTGAAGTGTTGGAGGACACGTCTAAGCAGCTGGACTTCAGCAGGACTTACCACTTGGCGGATTTGGAGAGTGGGTGTTCGGGGTCGAGTCGCGGCATTATCAGCTTCGCGAATGTGAGTCGCAAGAGAGGAACTCGCAGGGTGCGTCTCAAGACCAAGCAGGAACTGACTCATCGCCTCGCAAAGGCTCAGGGCCAAATCAAGGACTTGCAAATCACAAGTGAGGACATGCGCAGACGCATGGAATTCCATCGAGAAAGAATCAAAGTCCTGGAAGAGTACTGTCTGGGCCTGAACGCTCGATTCAAAGGAGAAGTGGAGCGGCTGAAGAAGTCCTGTGTGCAGGTGGAAGGGGGTCGACATGTACTAGTGAAGGAAGCCACTACTAGTACGCTGGAAGTGCCATTGCAGGCTAGTCACTGCTGTCTCTTAATGTAGCTCTACTTAGCGCGGACATGTCGGAAAGTCCAGCCGTACAGCTTGTACTGCAGCACTCCCAGCGTCCCTGCGATCAGTGCTACGCCCACCACTAGCAGTACCAAGCAAAACAGCTGTCCGTCTGATACCACATTCATCAGCGCCCAGAAGCCACACCAAGCCACAAGGAAATACCCCCCCGCCTTCCACAAGTTGTAGGACTTTACAAGACAGGGCTTGGTCTTCGCCACTATCAGGCCTAGGATGCAAGTCACGCAGATACACACGATGAGTTGCATTTTCAGGTACTTTTCGCGAGGGAGAAAAGCTGCGAAGCCCACAATTGCAAGCTTGCCTTGGGACTCCAGGACTATGTAGGTGGAGTCGTACTTGAGGTCCAGGCCTTTATTCTGGTACTGGATTGTGGGGTATAAGAGGGTAGCGAGTGGGTAGTATATGATAATCGCGAGTATCGCAAGGCAGAAATACACTGCATGCGTCCCAGAAAAGCAGACAATGTCCTGGTTCCTGATCAGCACCCAGGTGCTATCAGTCTCGAAATAGACACAACTGAGTGCGTCTAGTTCCGTCTTCATAATAGTCATGTAGAGAGAAACGGCTAGAAGCGACACTGCTCGAGACACCAGTCCGGTCCAGCTGCATGCAGAGTCCGGCTTCATGTCTTTCGTGACTCCGTATCGACCAGCTTTCGCTAGGCGGATCGCAGGGTAGGAAACCAGTAAAAAGGCTCCACACAGTCCAAAACAGACCCAGTAGTTAATGGTCCAATACGCAGTTTCAGCCAAAACTGCGCGACTCGAGTCACTTGCGATGTTGTCACTATTGGTCCAGCCCACTTCCTTAGCGAAGGCAATAGCGGCCATGGAGAGCACATCAGTGATGTGGCTGAAGATGGCTATGAGGTTTTCACTGTTAAACTCCATTTTCTGGATTGGCTTGGACTGCAGCACTTTGCGGCCTTCGGCTAGGAACTGGGTGAAGGAGGTGGAAATCAGGTGGCAAAGGTCAGGCCAGTCGGGGGAAGCTATCCTTTGGACTGCTGCTTCAGTGTCCAGTATTTCCAAGTTTTCTCCCTCTCGAAGCTCTCGGTCTGCCTTGAGCTCGTATGGGAATAGGCAGGTGGCAAGCAGTCTGCAGAGGACTCTTATAAAAGACAGGCAATCCAGGACTTTCGTACTAACTTTCCCTAAGCATGTATCCAAGCAGGTGTCCAGCTTAGTCGCCCATGCGTCTTTTTTGGTATCTTCTAATTCACTTCTCCCGGATATTTGCACCTTTTGGCCGGAGTCAGTCATCACTTCGAAGGCTGACTCCATATGCGACTCAGCCTGATGCACATAGCTAGGAGCCCAAGTTTCCCCATGAGTCACTCTGCTGACTTCCTGCCTTTTCGCCTTTTTCTCTTCAATGTGGATTTCTTGCATGATTGAGGGAGCTTCCCCAGTCTGCGGCTTTTCCAGGTCGTCGACATCTAGCCGCTGTCCTTCGTGAGAGTTTTTGCCAGTCTGGCCGAGTCTTTGGAAGAAGCCTGTGGCGCTAGTGGGAGGGGCGGGGGCTGGCTCAAGATTCCCCTCCGCCTCTGGATGCACAGGGACTGAGGCCCGGTTAGTCCGAGTGCCTGCTAATAGGACTAACATAGGGTTGACTCGGGCCGCCCTGGGCTTGTCTAAGTGGCCTAAATAAGGCAAGTTGTGCACCAAATTGGGATAAATGTACTTCTCAAACAGCTTATCAACCGCCTCTTCCAGGGGCAATTTCGGGTATTTCACCGCTGCCATCAGCCTCAATAAATCCTCATAAAACACCTCAAACCCAATTTTCCGAAAAGTCTTCACCGTCCTAGAAACATCAAACCTCCTCGTCATCCGCACATACATAATATCCACCGCCACATTAGAAAAGAGCTTACTTGCCTCCAGTCCAGTCTATGTGCAGCTTACAATGCGCACGAATTGCCGCAGGTCGTGCAGAAGGCTCCACATCTCCAGGTCGCGCCCGGGCTCACCATGCGCGAATCGCTTGTAGACGAGGCGGAACCACTCTTTCCGCTTGTTACGGTCTAATTTGAGAGATTGGAAATGCTGAGACTGCAAAAGTCGCTTTCGGTCGTGTTTGTTTACCTTGGAAACATGCAAATCCTCATTAGCAACTACAGGCTCTCCCTCTTCCAACTCCATCAATTTCCCTATTATCATTTCTCGGTTTCTCTCCACTAGTTCCTTAACACCCATGACTTTCTGCTGCCTCATAGTCTGCACACTCCTTTGGACTAGGCCGCCCATGTACTTGAACATGTCCACTGCCTGCACCTTGGCCTCGGCCTGTGCAACTACCACTTCCTCTTCCTGGAACATTTCTCTGTATCGCGCAGGGTTGAAACTGGAAGAAATCGCTAATTGCTGCACTAAAGCTCGCTCTTCATATTGGATTTCCGCGTTATCTTCAGGGATTTCTCCACTGCCTCCCAACTCCGCAGGTAGCAATTGATCCACCTCCAACGGCACTTCTTCCTGCTCCACATTCGAGCAAAGCCTCAAAATCCACCGAGCACACTTCCTCTCCTTCCCCCTTTTCTCCTCTCTATCCGGCTCCTCCTGCACTCCCGCGACCAACTTCATCAATTCCGATACAGTGAGTAGTTCTTTGCTGCAGGAAAAAGGCTTGTCTTGGGATGTGAGTTCTTTGTGAGTGATGTAGGTGGCTTCGAGCAGGACGGATTCGAAGATGGACTCTTCGGAGAAGTAGAAGTGGTCGAAGGCTTGGCGGAGCAGGGGCATTCGGCTCCAGACGCCGTTTTCCTTGAGGAGTCTTTGCATTTTGCGGCAGCAGTACTTGGCTAATTTCTCGTATTCCAGTCGCTTATAGACGTAATTGAGCAAAATACTAAGCGAACTGACCCCCAACATGCACAATATACAGGAAAAGCCAATAGTCCAGGAAGATATCATCTGCAAGTCTTGATTACTACTCGTCACTGCCAAAGTCGTCGGGACCAAACACACCAAAGGCAAAATCACCATCGCCCAGCAACAAGCCAGGCAAAACGCCCCTAAAGCAGGCCCAAACTGCCTCAATCTCCACTTCACATCAGTCAATATCACTCCAAATACAACCGTTAGAAGGACCAATATCGCTACTGCCACACTTGCAGCGGACTCCTGCTCTGCCAGACTTGTAGCTGCAAGCATTGGAATTATGGTAATTAGGACGAAAATCAGTCCTGCAGCGCTTAACACCTTTTGAAATCGCCTTAAACGATGCACAGTCTTTGCATCTGGAGCGTGCAGTTCTGGCTTTATGAGGATGTCGGAAAGGTCCATTTCCTCTTGGTCTTCCTGTTTGCGGTACAACTGCAGCTTCTGCATTGTAATGGTGGATATGAGCATGAAGAGCAGGGCTAGGAAGCAGCCTAGGACGAGGCCTGGAGCCCACTGTCCGCTGCCGGATTTCCAGCTGAAGGTCCATACGAGGGCGGAGTACCCAAGGATGAAGGAAGTGGTGTAGACCCACATGGAGACTTGGGTTCCGTCTAATGTCTTCAGCCAGACTAAAGTTCTATACGGCGTTAGTGAAAACCGACCTATAAAAGCCACCAGCCAAAACAGAGTAATAAGCGTCAAACCCACTCTATATGGCAATTACATGCACAGCGACGAAAACACCGCCCAGAAAGTGCCCATCTTCACTCCTCCGACCTTATACAGCGGCAAAACAACCCCTACAGGGATCAACAAAGCCACACACAGCACTGCTGTAAGGAGACGATAGGCCGGCTTGTTCCTCTCCTGCAGTAGACTGAGAGACAGCCAGTACAGTACTGAGGCTGGGAAGCTGATCCCCACTACCCAACTCAGCACTTCCGTGGCTCCCTGGCCCTGGATCCAGTGCAGGGCGGGGTATACACAGAGCTGCGGTAGGGCGACTCCCAGGACCGTCCCACTCCAGTATTTGTCATATATGTCCAGCGAACTGCCAGCGAATATCACTCCCACGAAGGTAAAAAGCGGTAAAGATGGTACGTAGAAGGCTACTAGGTAGATGACATCACTGCTTTCCAGTCCGTCTACGTACCTCACTATGAGCACTAGTAGCCCGATTTCGATGCCGATTAGCCCGAAAAGCTGCACGAGCGAGGAAATCAGGTGCGCCTGGGACTGAATGCGTCCGAATTTGGGAGGGGCGAGGAACTGAGGGTCGTGCTTGAGGGCAAGCTGCAGACTTAAGGGCGGAATAGTCCAGTTGGAAAGCGGACTGGAGTGCGACTTGTCAGGGACGAAGTAGAGGAAGTGGAGGTAGTTCCAGGCCAATACAAGGCTCAGAAGGAAGGGAATCGCTAGGATATACACTAATTTCCGCACAAAGGCCCTGTCCAGGTCCTCAATCCTCGCGATTTCATACACTGTAAAGGCCACTCCCCAGAAAGGAAGCAATGCACAGAGGGAAGATGTGAGGATGGAGGCCAGAAGGGAACTACTTGTCTGGGAAATTCGCGTCCGAATCGAGTGTAAAGCGCTGAAATAGGTCACGCAGGCCGGACAATACGCCAAAATCGCATACGCGACCAAGTTGTAATACCCGCTAAACACCATTCCCAGCAGAACAGCTATCGGCACGACCCAGCAAAGCAGGAAAACCGCACTCCCTTTCCACAAACTCGCCCTAATCTTCATAAAAAGCACTCCCACCAGGGCAGTTACCGGTCCTGCAGCCGCACACAACTGCGCAAGTGGGTGTCTCTCTGTAGTTTCCTTGACTTCCTCCGCCTCCAAGCCTAGCACCACTGCCACGACCGTCCCTAGTGCAGTGTAGACCAAGGTCTCCGCCACTTCCCTGCGATTCCAGGGTCCGCACCACTCTAGTCTCCAGAAACGGGTCCACCAGGAGTGGTAAATCCCTAGGATTGTGTACATTTCTCGGAGTCGCTGGAGACTCTCAGGGTCGGGCGCTCGGCTCATGGATTATTAGCAATGGGCGTGCTAGACTTTCAGAAGTTCCTCAACTTGAAAGGCTTCGGCATGAGTGTGGACGGCTTCGCCAAGAACACAGCGACGGGAAAGACTGTATGCGACATGTAGGAGTACGTGGTGAGTGTGAGTTGCGGGGCTGAGCAGACCTATACGATTGCAAAGCGATACAGTGACTTTCTGGTCTTTGACTCTATGCTCAGGACTGCGTTTCCGACCCTGGCGACAGAACTGGCTCCGCTGCCTTCCAAGTTAACGCTTATCAATAAGGAAGAAACCCGCAAGAAAACTTTCCACACATATGTCGATCGTCTTTCCAAGCTGATTTCCTCCACAGAAGCCGTGACCACCAAAGACGCCCTCATGCGGAAACTGGGCGAATTCCTGCGTCTCCCCGGCACCGAAGAAAGCAAGCAAGACGACCTCTCCCAGCCCGACCAGCGTCACAGCTCCCTAGTGGACAAGGAGCAAGTCAACCCCAGGTCTGGCAGCTACGCAGGCTACCTGGAAATCCAGCACCACAGCCAGCCCTGGACCCGCTACTACTGCTCCTTGCAGGCCAGTGATGCGCTTTTTGAGGAGAGGAAGCCTGGGGAGGAGGATAGGGAAAAGGGCGATTTGCCGATGTTGGATTTGTACCTGTTTGCAAATGAGGCGGAAAGCCACTTCCAGACTGTGATTTGCCTGAAAGGCGGGGAAATCAAGGAGCATCCCCTGGAAAAGTCGACTTTGGAGCTAAGATTCGACTACAACGAGCACCCAATTCTGCTACGCTGTCTGAATCCAGACGAATTAGAGGCCTGGAAGCGGGAACTGATCCAGAAAATGACCACCAGCCACTCCATTTCCCTGACCCAGGCCTACCCCAACTGCGGCCTCCTACATGTGCACGGTAATTCCTACCCAGTTGGAGGACTCACAGGACTAAAACTGCCCAAGCCCGCCGTCAGTGTCATAAAGCCACACGTATATGTGCAGCTGACAGTGCCGCCATACATCTATTGCACTGCGATTAAGCCGCAAAAACCCACAATTGAGTGGAATCAGGACTTTATTCTGCCGGTGGGGAATAGATTTGCGAAGTTGCAGGTGGATGTTATATCTTTTTCGTCGGAAGGGTGGCTGACTCAGCACCCGAAGCGGGAGTCGGTGACTTCCTTTCTGATTCCGGTGCCCTTTATTTCCCTCCACCCCTTCCACCTCGGCCCAGTCACCATCCCCCTGGCTCTCCCCACCAAAGGCCCCAAGCCCATCGACTCCGACCTCCCCAGCGACATGAGTCTCACAATGACCCTCGAGGACTGGTCCAACCTCAGCAGCATCATCCTCAAACCGCCTGAAAGCTACATCGAAGACATCCCTGTGCCCAAGACTATGAGCCTGGGAAAGCTCAAAATCGCTATGAAGCGGGTGAAGCGGCTGCTGATCTTCTGGAAAAACTTTTGGCTGAAGTTCAAGATGATTCAGATGTGGGTGTATCCGCGGTTTAGTGCCTTTATAATGACAATTCTGGTGCTTGTGACGCTATTTCTGCCTGCGCAGTATATAATGCCGTTTTTCCTTGGTACTTTTCTCCTACTATTCGGCCTATGTCACCCTGTGGGCGACTATTTACTGGGCAATTACCTGTACCGGACCTTCTTCTTGCCGAAATACAGGGGAGAGGCGGTGCCCAGGGTCAAGACGATGAAGGAGTGTGATGATGACAAGTTGAAGGACTTCGGGAACTTCACTATTGATGTGAGGCCTGTAGGCATGTTGGAGAAGTACAAGATACTCAAAAAGGACCTGGCAGACGTCCAAGTCGATTTATCGCGAATTGCCTGCTGGATCGAAAAAGTCCGCAAGTAACATGCACTCAGCCTCATCCTTTGGCGAGATTCCAACAAATCCCGGCTTTTCGCCTTCGTCCTTCTAGTCGTTTTCTTCGCTTTGACAGTAATTCCGCCCAGAATTTTCTTCACTTTGGTCATTTTCCACCGCTTTTACAAAGGCAAAATGCGCGCAAATCGCATCAGAAGGAACAATCGCGGAAACGCACTCCTGACCCTAAACGCAATTTTCAACCTACCAGAGCTAAGAAACTATTTTCTAAAGGCAGAGGACAGCGCTCCCTGGAAGGCTGGCATTTTCAACAACTCTGTGCTGCAAAAGAAGATAGCGGAGGGCCTGCGCCAGCGCCTTAGTCTCGACATCGACGAAAAGACCATCTTCAAGGACTGCAAGTCGCCCTTAGACCTGCTCAATTTGGTGGCTTCCTGTGAGGCGAAGCTGATAATCGCCCCAGGCACAAAGGACGTGAAGAAGAAAGTGACAGGGAAGAAGAGCGCTTTGAAGGGGTTTCTGCTGAACATTCCCAGCGAGTACTACAGCTACCAGTACCCAGTCCCTGCAGGCATCAAGCCAGTCCGGAAGACCTAAATTAGCGATATATGGATAGGAGGTCGGGACTGTTAAGGCCGATTGTGCTGCGGGCGGAGAGAGAGGAGGGGTGGAACCGCACTGCAGTGGGGAAGAAGCAGGGCTTGCGACCGATGCTGCCTCAGTTTCGCCTGGGTGTGGAACTGCTGCAGCAGTTGGAAAGTGGAGGGGAGGAGGTCTGGACAGGGGGGAAAGCAGTGCTGTTGGGCGTGCGCAGCTCTCCACAGCACTACCTCAGTGTGCGAATGGACGCGTTGCAGAGACACACTCGCCCTGGGAAGGGATTGGCTGGAGACTACGCCATAACTGTGGGTAGATTAGAGGGCGCGGAGAGCCTCGCACTGGAGCAGCTACTCAGAGATGTGGAGAAACGGAGTGGGGACGAGCCAGCAGAGCCGCTGCACCTGTGCAAAACACTGTGCTGTGTATATAAGGAAAGGCTTAATTCAGGGGTATTGCGAATTCGACTAAAGGCCGTTTACCCAGTGGTTTCGCTTCAATTCACCCCAATTGCGCCTTTGAAGGTAGTGTCCACTCCACTATCGGTCCAACTACTGAAAAGAACCAAGCAGAGCGGCAATTTCCTATGGGGGTTTATAGCGCTGGATACGGGCAAACGAGCGGTATTGCTGCTGCCCACAGACTCACATGCTCTCCGCTACTCTATGTCTGGTATATGGACTGCGAACCTGCCTTCACTGCCTTCCCAGCCCTCCTCCCCCTACCTGCACCCTCTCATTTGGTCCCTCAGTGTCCACTATATCCACCTCTCCGCCTCTTTCCCTCGGATTTCCCCAGACCCTGCCCATCACGTATTTCTCTTTCTGTACATACACAACTCGACTACTAGGTTCTGTGAGGTCAGCAGTGGGGGAGAAGCAGCAGGGTGGGGCTGGACGGAGGTGGAAAGGAGGGTGGAGACTGGGACAGCCGTGGTAGTGGGGTTTGGAAGTGAGGAGAAGGGCAGGGAAATGAGTACAGCGGAAGTAGGGGAGCAACTCAAGGGACTGTCGTCTCGCTCCTCTCTCCCCAAAGACTCGAAATACCCTTTCCAGCCTCTCACCTGCCGCCCCGCCCAGTCCCAAGTAGTCTCCCCAATGCTTTCCCCTCGCTCCAGCCTCGACTTCTCCCCTCTCCTTCCAGTCCCCAGGCCTCCCCACACACACCACGGCAGTACTGGCTTCCCTCGCAAAAGTGCAGAAGCTGCCACTTTCCAGGGCCACAAAATGCGCAAATTACACATGGAGGCCGACTTCCCAGTCCCTCAAATCCGCTACGAGTCCGTAAGTTCGAGTTCAGACGAAGATTCTTTCAAGCGAATTGAGCAGAAGTACCTAAAATTGCTCCATTAATGCTAATTTAGTGTCTTATTCGCTTAATTGGGTGCGAATTCGCTCGAATTTCTGCCTGGCCACCTTCACATAGTCATCCTCAGCGCCTAGGAATTCCATCATTTCCCTGAAAGCTACATAGCCCTCTCCTCTCAGAGTACCCTCGTCCTCTATAACTGCCAGCACTTTATCAAACGCCTGCCTATAGTACTCAAACTCAAAGTCCAAAACCGCCAGTTTCAGCCTCGTCCTCACATCCGCGTTGTTAACAGCGTCTTCATAGATCCCCGCCTGCAAAGCCAAGTATTTGTCATACTTCTTTTCGTCCTTTTTATAGGCTGATATGAGCGATTCTACGAGTTGGCAGGCTTCCCGGACCTCTGTTTGTGAGACGGATTCTTGGCTGTAGTGGGATTTCAGCTGGAGATAGTACTGTTCGGCTTGGGCGTAGGACTTGGTGTGTATGTGGCATTTGATGAGATTTGTGAGACAGGTCAACTCATACTCCGGCCCACTAGTCTCCAGTAAGTCCGTATACGCCCTAATAGCGAACTCATACCTGCCCGCCTGTATATCCTCATAAGCCTGCTCAAACCTCTCCAACCGCACCTGTTCCCGACTAATCACACCACTCGCCAGCCTAACCGAGTCCACAAACCCCTGAATATCAGTGCCCACCGTCTCCCTCACCATCTCTGCCTAGTTCTTACTCTGCACTGTGAACCCCTTGTTGACGTGAAACAGCACCGGCACTTTCTCAAGGCTCAGAGCCTCGCGCAGTTCCGGCATTTCGTCCACATTCAATAGAGCTAAAGTCCACTTCCCAGCGCTGTTTTGGGCCTCGGCGCTGAGGTGCTGGACTGTGGGGAGGGACACTGGACACCACCTGGGTGGGGAGTACGGGGCGTAGCAGCAGAGGAGGACGGGAGTGGGGCTGGACAGGACTTGGCTTTGCCAGACTGCGAGGGACTGGATTTCGGTGATAGAGCCTTTGGCTGGAGAGGCACTGAGGATGGCTCTGCCTGCCGCGGAACCAAGTCTCCGCAACATGTCAGAGGCACTATAATGGCAAAAAGGCAGGAAGTAGCTCTCAAGTGGCCTAGAAACAGCCCTCTACTACAGTAATTTGCGAAAACACAAGTCAAAATTCCAAGTTTTCAGTACTATTTGAGTGTTTTCTCCATACGAAAAGCGAATTTCCCTATGGAAATGCGATTATTTCGCAATTAAAAGCCGGATTTATACCTAAACGGGTAGAAAAAGAGCCTTTAGGTTGCATTTATAAGGAAAAGGACTGGTCAGACCTATCTATCTAGGCACGGAGATAGCTGTTCTGTTCTGTTATATCGTATTTATCGTTTGGATTACTGCCAATGTGAACATAGGAGCCGCAGCTAGTGCTTACATTAGGCCTTTTAAGAGAAATAAAGGGCTGAATAGGAAAAATCGGCCTATATTTTACATAAAAAACGCGATTAATTGTCCTTCTAAAAGGCAAAACAGGGAAAATTTGCCTGTTTCCAGGCCTAAAAAGTCGACTTTTTGGGTCAGTTTTCTCCTTCCCCATCAAAACTCCCCGAAAATCAGCCCAAAAGTGCGTTTTAGTGCCCCGCTCTAATAGACCCACTAACTCGAATGGCTATAATGGAGGGTCCCACCATCTGGTTTTCCTACCAGCCCAGCGACCAAGTCCAAAGCGAACACCTCTTCCTCAACCTCTCCTACCACGCCCCCTTTGTCCTCGACGAAAAGGCCTACGCCTCCCTCCTGCACTACTTCGAGTCCCAGAAGCTGCTAAGCACTCCCTTCGAGGACCAAATCCGCACTGCAGAGAGTGTGGAAGAGGCGAAAAGGAGGGCGAAGGAGGCGGAAAAGGAGGCGCCGAGGGACCATACTCAGTGGCATAAGATAAGGGGGGAGGTGATGTTGAAGGGACTGAGGGCCAAGTTTGGGCAGAATCCGGATTTACTGGGGAAGCTGCTGACGACGGGGAGTTGCAGGCTGGCGGAGATTGGGAACCACCCATATTGGAGTGGGAGTGAACCTGCGCAGATGAATAAGCTGGGGGAACTGCTGGCAGTGGTGAGGGAGGAGTTTAAGAGGAATATGATGGTTGTCCCCACAGCCTCCGGCCAAGTGGAAGACTTCACCCAAAGTTCAGCGAAGGAAACGAAGTCCTTCCTGCAAGGCATATATGAGGAAGCGCAGGTCTCCACCACCTCAGCCAGCCACGTCAAAAGCGCCCTCATGAACCTAATTAAGCGCTCACTCAGCTTTGAGAAGTATGACGACCACACTAGCACTATAGAGAAGTGCCTTAACTTGTACGCACCTTTCCTATTCCTGACAGTGGAGCAAAAAGCCGTTCTCATCCAACAAGCCACCATCGTCCGCGCAGACGCTGGCTACGTCCTCACAGACCCTGGCAACCTCGAGAACATGGACTCCTTCATCCTTGCCACAGGCAAAGCCATTGCCACCAACAAGGACCACTCTATTAGCGACATACTGCTGCCCGGGGCATCATTCGGCCTGGAAGGGAGTTTGTTCGGAGTGCGAGCCTACACTGTCACCACTCTCAGCGAATCCCTGATAATTCGCATCCCTCCAGCCCTGCTGGCCAGTCTGATCGAGCCGGGAAGTCAATTTGCCCAGGCAGTGGCTCGGAATATGATCACGAAACAGCATTTGTTGGATGATTTGCAGAACTTTAAGGCGTTTGTGCTGACGCAGAGTCGAAGTGGGGCGATTGAGACGAAGCCAGTGGTGAAGATGTATAGGAAAATATCTTCAGCCCTTCACCCTCATTGCGAGTCCCAAACCCTCGACATCGACGCCTGGAAGTACGCTCTTTTCCGTCTGCCCGAGAACATCACCTCGACCTACTCCTACCTCTTCACTGACAAGTTCCCTGACACTCTGTCCCACCCTGAGATTGCGCTGCCTATCAAAAGCTCAGGCAGGGCCAGGTCCATTTTCCAAGTCATGCCCGGGAAGTCCATCGTCCTGCTGAGAGAATTGGAGACGGATCTGCTGGACTTCATCTCAAACCTGTGCATCCACATGGTGGAAAGTCGGAAACTTCGGCACAAAATCAGTTCTCCCAAGATCTTGCACTTACTGATGAGCGGAGGCAGCATAGACGAGCTGCCCCTAAGCACCGAGGAAAAGGAAGGAGTCAAAAGCCTGTGGAAAACCGGCTGCCAGACTCGCCTGGCTGAAATCCTGCTGCACCACGAGGACTACAAGCTACTAGTGGAGGTGCAAAAGCCCCACGTCAAGCAAGACCCTAGTGAGCGCTGGATCACCCGCGTTTGGGAAAAGTGCGCAGAGTGCCTGGACATCCCAGGCATTTCCATAGGCGAAGCCATCGCCCGAGGCTTGAAGACGGACATCATCCAAGGAAGCACAAGGACTGCTCTAGCCTGCATCAGTCCCTATATGTTCATGAAAGAAACGGAAATCCGGGCGTGGTTCAAGCAGAGCGGACTAACCGTCAAAACTCGAGAATTCAAAAACGCGACCGATGAACTGATCGCTCAGTCCTATTACTACTTCCTCAGTCACCCTGAAGAAGCGGAAAAACGCATCCAAATTGAAGGCGAGTGTGGGATTGTCCGCATGAATGAGACTGAATTCACTGGGATAAGGGTGGTTTTGATCAATGCTAAGAAGCTGTCGAAGGACTTTTGTGACCCAGCGATTCGGCCAGAGTCGGAGTTTCCGCTGCATTTGATAGTCAATATTGGGTACACTTTTGGGTCGCAGGCGGCTGATATTATGAGATCACTAGCCTTCCTCTTCGGCCCCTCCACTCGCTCCCTCAACGTGATCGGCAAGGCCGGCGGTCTGTCCGGCTCCCGCTCCGACATCGTAATAGCCTCCAAGTTCTACAACGAAACCACCAACGAAATCATCTCCACCAACCCCGCAGGCCTCGACCCCATCACCCTCAAGGCCATTTCAGGCACTAACGTCCGAATCGGCCCAATGCTCACAGTGACTGGGACCATCCTTCAAAACGCAGTACTGCTGAAGCACTATAAGCACTTGTTGGGCTGTGTGGCGCTGGAGATGGAGGGGTGCTATTTGGCACAGGAGTTGAAGAAAGGGCAGGAAGCAGGGTTCCTGCCCAAGGACTTGGCGAGTCGTTTTCTCTACTATATATCTGATTTGCCGCTGGATCCGAATAGTACGCTGGCGATGGAGGACTCGGTGGTGTCGTGGGATGAGGGCATTGGGTCGCTGAATGCGGTGGCGAGGTTTATATTCCAGCTGATATTCGAACAGAAGCAGATTAGAGCGGACATTGAGCCTGAAGTTACAGCGAAACTGACAGCTTTCCCCACAATCGACACTCGGCCTATCGCCGTCATCACCTCCGGCGGCACTTCAGTCCCTCTCGAAGCCCGCACAGTCCGCGCTGTGGAGAACTTCTCAACAGGCCGCAGAGGCGCAGCCTCCGCAGAGTACTTCCTCAAGTCTGGATACAGAGTCCTGTTTCTCACCCGAGACACAGCGTTGAAGCCGTACTTGAGAGTTATGGGAGATGTGGGGAAGCTGGCGGTGGATAAAGTGGGGGAAACCGTGCAAACTGCGGTGCAGACGTATAATGAAGCAGTTGGGAGTGGGTCATTATTGGTGATTCAGTATAGAACTGTGAATCAGTACCTGAGTCTACTGGAAGCCACAGTAAATGCACTGATTCCTGTCCAGTCTCGAGTGCTGTTCTACTCAGCTGCCGCAGTGAGTGACTACTTCCTACCTGAATCTCTCCTTTCTCCGCATAAAATCAGCAGTGAGCAAGCTTCTTTGGACCTGCACCTGGTCTCCACCCCTAAGAAACTTGGGCTAATCAAGCAACTGTGTCCCCAGGCATATGTGGTTTCTTTCAAGCTGGAAACTGAGGGCGGACGGATTGAGGCGGCTGCGAGAACTGCTATTCGGAAGTATGGAGTGGATCTAGTGGTGGGGAATGAACTAGAGAAAAGGGAGGTTGAGTGCAGACTCTATACGATGAGAGATGAGGTGAGAGTGGAGAAGGGAGAAGGCGAAATCGAAGAAAAGCTAGTCGCCGAAGTCCTCCGCAAGAAAGCCGAAAGCAGCTAAGTAGGTAAGAATGGGGATCAGTGAGGACGAACTGGAGCAGGCCAGCCACATCCTCAGGACTCCCAGTGCACTCAGAAGTCGCTCAGACGTCCACACTCTGGTTGCACTCACGAAAGGCGTGAACTTCTTCAAGTCGCTTTCAGAGCTGACGCATGAGTCTTGCTGTAGGCTGATGCGACTGCGCCACGGCAGGGATGGGGAGTGCTTGTTTCGGTACGGAGACCCGGGCGACAGTTTCTGTATTATACTTCGAGGAAAGGTCTCAGTGCGAGTCCCCGAATCCGACCCCTCCTCCCCCAACAAGTTCCACACCTCCACCCGGCCCCCCCGCCTCACCGAAGTCGCCATCCTGCCCAGCGGCAGTTCCTTCGGAGAACTCGCCCTCCTGCAAAACAAACCCAGAGCCGCCTCCGTCCTCTGCCTCAGTCCCTGCCTCTTCGCTATACTCGACAAAAGCGACTTCAACAAGGTGCTGAGGGAGGAGGAAGAGAGGAAGATGAAGGCGAAGGTGGGGTTTTTGCAGAGCTTGGCAGTGTTTGGGAAGTGGAGTAGTGGACAGTTGAGGAAGTTGTGCTTTTATGTGCGGGAAACGACGTATAGACCCTATCAGAGTATGTACCAGGAGGGGGAAAAGGCGGGGGATGTGTACTTTCTGGTGGAGGGAGAGGTGGTGCTCAGCAAGAAGTTGGAGGGGAGACAGAGGGTGCTGTGGATCAAGGCTGCGAGGGATATGGTGGGCGCTGAGTGCTTGGGGTCAGGGCAGAGACATCTCACCTGCACTGCAGGCCCCCGCCCCGTGGTCTGCTACGTAATCTCCAAATTCGACTACGAAAAGCGCATAGCAGACGAAGAAACTCGCTCCGCCCTGGAGAGACTGAGGGCGTTAGAGGAGGATTTCATAGGGAAAAGAGTGGAAAGCTTGGAAAGAGCGGAAATATTTAAGGCAAAGCCTGTGGAAAAGGAAATTCAGAGGAAAAAGAAGCGGGAAAGTCCGATTTCAGCACTGAAACTGACTGTGAGTAAGCGACATTATCGCATGGAAAGCGATGGAATCCGCCTTCCACCGCTTATAGAGGCTTCTTTGACACTGAGTGAGTCCTTTTCTATCGCAACTGACAGCTTTTCCTACTCCGTTAGTCCGAATAAGCGCTCCAAAGTCTCTCTTCCCACACAAACCTCTCAGAAACGCAGCTTGCGGCCTATTCCTTCCAAGCAGCTCCAATCTACTCACCTGCTAAAAGCCACTTTGCCTATCATCGACACGAACTTCGGAGAGACCTACGGCATCCTTAGCTTCCTGACCGAACCTACGACCTGTCTCCCCACTGCTAGACTAAACGACCCTTAAGCTCCACTCTTGCCCTGGTCCAGGACAGCCATCGTATGGCTGGCGAGACGTTGAATCCTCGCCATCTTGTCAATGAAGGAAAGTGCAGGGCTGTCATAGTTAATGACATCCTCTTGGTCAGGTCGGAGAGAGGACTGAGGGACGTAGGCAGTGGAGACAGAGCAGGGGATGGAGGAGAGGTGGTGGGAGTGGGAGGGACGGGTAGGCTGGAGAGACGGAGTATGGAAGCGAGTGAAGAGGCGGAGGTTGGTTTTGGGGTTGATTGGGATGACGTGAGGCTGGTACAGAGGGTTGGCAACCCCTCGGTTGTAGTTACTTCCGCCCACGATAAAGTCGTCGTAGAACTCGCTCTTCCCGAACTCCCTCTGCCGGCCATCTCTCTCAAAAGCCGCACATTTGAGCACCGGCAGTTTCTCCCCCCTGTTCTGCTGCTCAGCAGCCAGGGACCAGTGCTTCCTGTGCTTGGCTCTGCTTCCTTTCCTTCGGCTTTGGCTGTTGGAAGCAGGGTTGTCCACTGTTTGGAAGGGGGTGAAGTAGGGCTCTGTGGACTGGCAGCGGCTGGGCAGGTTCAGAGGGTAAATGCGACGGGTGAAATTGGTTAAAAACCGTTTTGTGTCCTCAGGAGTCTGATAGTCAAGGTCTGAAAGCGTGTTTCCGCCTGCAAGTGAGGCGATTCCTTCTCTTTGCAGCAGGGCGGGTGTGGCCCTCTTAACTGGCTCTTTACTTGGCCTTATCATTACTGCGTTTGAAGGCATTTTGAGTGCTTTATTGGACTTTCCTTACTTTTAGATCAAACTTTCCCTGGAAAAAAGCACAATTTTATCTAAAAAGTGCCTATTTTATTGTGATTTTCTGGCTTTTTACTCGATATTTCCTTCGTTTTCGACCAAATTTCAGCCTTTTCTGCAAAATCTACGCAATTAGTGGCAATTTAGAGAATACGCTTAAGACTTATGCGTCGAATGCACTTGGCGATATAGCCAAAGCGGAGAACACTGTAAAAGCCCTTCTCGTAGTCAGTCTTTTCACGCTCAAATTCAGCTCTAAGCATCGCATTTGACGATTTCTTCTTGTCCTTGACCACAACATTGAGGCTGGAAACCGCTCTTTTGTGCGTGAGAGTTAGGAGACTCAGGTCAGAGCGCGGCTTTTTGAAGGCAGAAAAAGTGGGAGAAGCAGGCGCACTGGAGAACAAAGGCTTGGCAAGGCGGGGGAGCCGGGAAAGGCGAGGCTTCGGGTCAGTATGAGGGTAAGGGTCGGAAGAGGGCGAAACTGACGCTCCTCTCTCTATGCAAGCTTCCTCAGCCCCCGCTTCCAGCCTTCTCCCCTGCCTCTCAGGCTGCCTGACTGCCCGCTCTCCCTTCCTTGCAGGGGAGTTCTTGCAGCTGTGGTACTTTCGAGTGTCCTTTAGAGTCTTCATCAGTTCTTCCAACTGCCGATTGAGCCGTGCATTGCGACTCACCTCGGGCTTCGGTCTGCTATATTCAGCCATTTACATCAATGGAAAAGGGTGAAAGCGGCAATGCTTGCTTGCTAGGCAAAAGGAAGGGAGAGGGGAATTGATTTGGAATGCATATGGAAGGAATTGGGATTTCTCGATGGTTTCATGTAGAAGTAGCTTTTCTCGAGGTTTATAGCAGGGATTTAACTCACAATGAGAAGCAGCAATAGTGCTAATTCCGCAAATAGCCTATATGTGAGTACACAATATCAACTCAAATTGGTATTGCTCGGAAGGTCTGGGCATGGAATCGAACTAGGAAAGGGCTCAATAGTGAGTCATGTCTATATACAAAGCGGCTTTGCCTCTGTGTCCCTACAAGAGCCAACTTATCCGTGTCTTCCTTAGCCTAGCTAGACTTGCGCGACTTGGGCGTTCCTTGTTTCCTGGGGAACTCCAGATTGTGCAGTCTCTTCAAGCGCTTTTCAGCGGCCTGCAGCAGGTGGGGCTTGCGGTCCAGCACCTTCCCTAGGAGAGCTCTGCGGACTCCACCCAGAACAGCGCCCTTCACCTTAATGCAGACCTCGTGGCTGGCCTTGCCTACTACTCCGTGCTTCGAGAGCCGCTTTACTCGGACGGTGGAAGAGCGTTTCTTCAGCTTGCTATCAGTGGCTTTGGGGACGGAAACTCCCACAGCAGAAGTCTGCGCAAGTCCTGCATAGGTCTGAGAGTGCACATTGGTCAGGTTGTAAGGGTCACTGGATAATGTGATTTGCGCCTGCTTCAGCTTGAAGGTGTTATTGTCCTTAGTCAGTTCCCACAGCAAGTCCGAAGACACAGTCGCCATTATAGCCGCAGATTTACTACCCAGCAGTCCTACCCCACTACCTCCTAGCACTCCTTCGCCCACATCTCCACTTGCAGACCCAAGGCCTAGGCTTGCAGCCATTAGCCTACGTCTATAAATATGACTGAAATACAGACTTTGCTCGCGCCCACGGAAGTGTTGGAAATACAGACGCAACTCACTCCCACGGAAATACTGGCTGCCTGCACCGGCTCTCCCATCCACACCGGGCCCTATAGTCACATTTTCCAACTCCCCCGCTACCCGCAGTCCCTAGTGATCAAGCGAATGCGCCTGAGTTTCAGCATCATCAAAGACGAGCGCATCCTAAGGGAGCAAATGATTGCTATGCAGTGCATGAACGACCCGACCCGAAGTCCTTACTTGGTGGAGATAAAGGGCGGGGAGATCATTGGGGAATTCGTGTATTTGGCGTTTCTATGGGAACCTGCGACTTTGGCTGAGTATAATAGGGAGAAGGGAGGCGGGATGAAGACGAAAAAGAGGATTTTGTGGGAGTTGGCGTCTGCCATTCAGTACTTGCGCTCCAAACAAATCATCCATCGCGACATTAAGCCTTCCAACATCCTCCTTTCCAACTCCACTCTCAGCCTGGCGCAAGTGCGGATCGCAGACTTCGGCTTCGCTCGTATCCTGGACCTGAAGGAAAGCGGCCTAGAATTCACCCGGGGAATCGGCACTCCGGCCTACGCTGCCCCGGAGATATTAACCCACGCGGCTCAGTACGACTTCGCAGTGGACGTATGGAGCTTTGGCGCTGTGGCCTATGAGTTGCTGTCGGGGTGTAAGCCCTTCACTGCGAAAACTCTGCATGAGTTGAAGGCGAGGCAGGAGGAAGGCCCGGACTACAGCAAACTATGGGAGGAAAGTGCTGGTGCGAGGGAGTTTGTGGAGGGATGCTTGGCTGTCAACCCGAGTCAACGGCTCAAAATCGAAGAAGTTGTAGGACATCGCTTCCTAAAGCCTTACACTTAGCCTCGTTTCCCTCATTTCAGCCTATTTTTGTATTCTATTCTTCGCAGGTCCTCACTTGGTATGGCTCCAGAAGGGACTCAACTTGCCTGTGTATGCCTAGTCTGCCATTTGTCTAAGTGACTATTACGCTATATATGGGCGACCACTCCTCCGGGCCTCAGTCCCAAAGCCAAACCCCAGTCCACCGCTCCTACAAGCGTAAATTACCTGAACTAATCATCGATTCCGGCTCAGACTCCGACAGTCCCAAGGTAAAAATCAACCTTTCCCCTCAGCTCCCACCCAAAGTCACTAAAAAGGCTGCGCCCCCTGCTCCCCTTATCCAGCGCACATATAAGGAGGACCTGGGAGGCACGGCTGGCTCGCTGGGGGAGACACAGACCAGTGCGGAAGTGATGATTATGACTGGGAAGGTGGAGAAACTGGCAGAGGTGAAGAGGGCTGCGGCGCAGAGTGGACAATTGGACGCACACAAAACACGCGATAGCTGCCGCTGTGAGCTTTTCTGAGCCTTGTTCCCTATATTAGTCTCTAGGCTAAGTTGAATCGCGTTAGCCTTTGCCATGAAGCCCGGAACTGCACTTTTCTATGGTCAAAGACAGTGAAAAATACCTAAATCGCCTTATTTCTGCGTTCAACAACCGATTTTTGTAGTAAATCTTCGGATTTCTCACTAATCAGCCTCTCAAAAGCCTTTTTATCTCTTCTACAGTCCAAATTATCTACTTTCTATCTCAAATCGCATCAAATCTCGTAACAATTTCCCTTATTTTCCCTTTTCCATCCCTAAACCTTCAAAATGGCAGACTCCGAAGACCGCCCCCGCCCTCTGCCCAAGGACATCCGCCGTCTCAACGACCAAATGACCACACTAGAGAAGCAAAACACCCGTCTGCAAGCCAAAAGCGAAGCCGCCGCCCTCGAACTCGCAAGGACCAAGTCCGCATTGGAAGGCAGAGACAAAGAGTTGGCTCTAATCCGCAGAAACTTCGCGAAGTAGGGGACAAATAGGAGCAGTGGAGCAGAAACAGGCACTGGAGGGGGCGCTGGCGGAGGCGAAAAGCCTGATTAAGAAGTTGGAGGCGGGGTTCAGCTTGCGCAGGCCTGGGAGTGGGCTGGCTTCCGCTGAAATGATGCTCAAGGATGAGCGGGAGAAGGCAATTAAGGGCTTTGCAGACCTGAAGACGGAAATTGCGGGGCAGAAGAGTCAAATTGCAGTCCTAACCCAGGCTTTAAGCATCAAAGCGGACGATTTAGGCCTCGAAGGGGACCTCCGCAGTTCACTTCTATACGATATTGGCCAGTGCAGGACTGAATTAGCAGAGGCTTTACACCGCGAAAAGGCCACAAATGAGACAATTCTTGTTTTAAAGGACCAACTAAGGACCGCCCAGCTCAATAACGAGGAGTTAAAGCTGATCCGAGAGGCGAATAACGACGAATTGAACGCTTTGGAGCGGAATTTAGCAGAAATAACCGCGGAAAAGACGAATTGGAGTGAGAGAAACCGGGAATTGGCAGAAGAAAGGCTGAGCCTATTGGACTATATCGACGAATTGAAGGGAAATGTTAGAGAGCGGGAAGAAGCAGTGGACAGGGCGGAAACAGCGCTCAAAGACTGGCAGCGGAGAAGCCAGTCCCAGGGCGCCGAGCAGGAAAGCAAGCGTCTGGAGAGGGAAATGCGTCTGGAAGAAGTGCAGCTGAAGTACCAGCAGGCCTTGGAAACCATCCAAGAGCTGGACAGAGAAACCGCTCTGCTGCAGAGACAGTTCTCCGACACACACAAAGAAGGAGAAGCGGCGAAGCTGCGCATTCGCTCTTTGGAAGCTGAAGTGGAGGAGGGCAAAATAGAGCTGGAAGACTGTCACAGCAGTCTCGCAGCCCTCCAAGACGCCTACTCCCACATCTCCCAAGCCAAAGAAATCGCTGAATTCAAAGCCTTCGATCTCGCAAGACGTCCCAAAGACACTCCAAAGCCTGCGGAAGACACTAAATTCCGACCCAGCGCCACAGAGCAGCAGCTGAAAGAGCGACTTGAAAAGGCCTTGCTGGACATAGAGGAGTTGGTGGATGAGCGAGACCAGTTGAGGGAGGCGATGAATGACGCTATTAACAAGTGCGCTTCTGTGATGATGGATCAGCAGGGACTGCAGGGTGAGATGGAAAAGAGGGAAAAACAGGTCGATACATTAATCGCGTCCAAAGCTTTACTGCAGAAGACTATGAGTGACCAGGTGAATACTCTCAAAGTCCAAGTTGACTCCCTGCGCAAAGAGAACTCCCAGCTGAAAGCCCACCTCTCCCCTAAGTCCTAGCAATGGCTAGTCCTCTGAAACTATGGCTAGTCCTATTCCTCTACCTCTTCTCCTGCAACTTACTCCTGCTTTCCTGGCTCTTCCCAGTCGCGCAGCTCGCCCAAGGCTACGAAGTGGGTGTCTTCACAGTGAACATCAAGACTGCCTACACAGGGGTGTACATGTCTGGAGGCTTCGGCCCTGCTTGTCTCTACTGTGAAGCCAGAACTCACGATACTGACTGTGTATTGGCCTGCGGGGACTTCAGAACTGCGGCGGTTTCCTACTTCTCCACGTCTTTGATTGTGCTTATTCTGCTGCTGGGCAGTGGGGTGAACCTGTTGGCGGTCGCTTCGGGGTGTTATTGCTGTCTTTCGCTGAAGTTTCAGTTCGTGCATTACCTACTGCTGCCAGTTTACCTGTTTTCGGTGCTGCTGTATATGCTTATTTCAGGGACTTTGCAAGGCAAGACCGAGGCTTCCTTGCTCTCAGGGGCTGTGGGCATGCTGGGCACTGCTTCCCTGCTAGTTCTCTCCCTGCCTCTATTCTGTTTGTTGCACAAAGACCTGAAAAGCCCTCTGCGCAGGGCAGAGGACGGCAAGGAATCCGAATTATCAAGAGATTTCTAACATTTCGCTTAAAATCACCCTTAAAATCCCCTTGAAACCCCATTGCTCTAAAATGAGGCTGAGAGTTGGGCTCAAACAGAGCTACTTCCCTTTCTTTTGGCGATTTGACCGGCCGCTCAGGGTGAAAAGACGCCACTTGCTGCCACGGTTCGAACAAGAACTGTATGCGGACTTCCACAAAGGCTTCCAAGCGGCCTACACAGCGCTGCTGCAGGCCTTTGTGACTTGGGACTCTGCAACGCTCACAGAAGCACTGGACAAGAAGCTGAACCAGCGAGTGACAGCCTGTCTGGCCCGGCTCAAAGGGGAAAAGCAGACTTTGGAGGTACTCAATTCCTCGGCTGCCGTCAGTCTTTCTCTGTGGAATGCGCAAATTCACATATCGCCTCCGCACCGCCACAGGCCGAAGTTGCCTTTTAGGGAGTATTTCAGGGTCTATTATGACGTCAGCGACTCTGAGAACGAGTCTCCGCCCTCCTCCGACTCCGAAGAACCCCGGGTCCGTCCCAGCGACCTGCAAATCTGGGCCATCGAAAAGCAAAAGCACGCCACTCTCACCGTGGACTGCCTCTACTCCTCCTGCCAAAAGCTGCTCCTCAGGCAAGCCAGCGGCCAAATCGTCCGCGGCAGGGCAGATATGGCTCTGGAACAGCACTGGGTCCGGTTCGAAACCCTCTTCGAAGCGGAGGACCCTGAGGAAGTGATGGAGTTCTTTCTGCATGGGGAGGGAGACAGTCCGATACGGGAGTTTGGGTGGACTGCGGTGGATGTGGACTTCTGTTTGAAGGGAAATCCCTATGCTTTTCGCCCTTTCAAGCTGCCTTTGCCGTTAGATTAAGCCTTTTTTGCTTATTTCGGTAGATGTTGGAGTGGGATTTGGGTGGAGTTTACACTGGGAGAAAGGAGGAATCAGGCAGTTTTCGGTGTTTTTAGAAGACTTAGGCCCGGTTTTTAGTATAAATTAGCTGCTTTGCAGCCTTTCCGAGATTTAAAATGCCGATTCAAGTTCTTTTTCCTCATTTTGCTGTACTCAGAAGGACACTTGCCCTACAATTTCGCCTTTTCCAGCCTAATATAAGCACCAACATCCTCCAGCCAGCCTAATATCTCAACCTACATCCCCATCTTCCAGCTAAATCTTCCAAAGAGTGCTTTAATATAGGAAAATGGACCTTGAGGCTGGGCTGCCTGTGCTTCTAGTTCGGGGCTTCTGTGACCTGGCAATGTACCCGCTGCTGTCTATGAGCGTTATTATGCAGGGAAGTCAGCCCTACAGCACTCAGCCTAGAGAGAGGGAAGCCATTGAAAGCAGGATCTGCACACAGTGCGGAGGGAAGCCTGGTATGGGGTGGAAAATAGTGCCGCCCTGTGTGCAAGACATACTCCAGCTCAGCTATTCCGGCAGATTCAGAAGTCAATACAGGGACATTTCGATTTACAACGCAATTCGCCTCTGCCAAACTTACACCAACTTCACAGTTTGGCCGAAGGACTGGTGGGGCTACTGCAAAGTCTGCACACTCAGTGTCCTCGACACCCTGGCGTTCAAGCCGCTCTAAACTGCACATACCCGCTTCGTCCTGCAAAGCTCCCGCCTACCAAAGTCTCCTGCACTACTTCAGCACCGTGACTCTCAGGGAGATGTACCAAGGACTGCCGTGCACACTAGCGAAAGAGTTGATACTAGCCCTGCACGCCTCTCAGAACATCGGACTGGGAATCCTGATATCAGTGGGGTACCCCTTAGCACTGGCTGAAACTCGGATGAAAGCCATGAGTTCACATAGAGGACTGCAGTCGTATCAGGACAATACTGGGGAAAACCCCTGTATCGAGGAATATTCTCCTTTGGACTCTATGTAAGACTCACGTAGCAGTCTTTTCACATGGTTGCCTGTTTCACACTGATGACTGCCATTGCAAACAGCGCAAGTCAAAGCCACTAGAGCCGAACTACAAAGTTAGCTTCTCAACTCTGCTCGCACCTCCATTAGCACTTTCCCCAGTAGATTTAGACCTGTACCATCGCCTCCGTCCGCCCAGCAGCTGTCTTTCTCTGTGTGCTCCACCAGCTCCGCTTCTCCAGTGCCCAGCAGCATTAGCCGCAAGTCACTATGCTGCGTGAACTTCGCCCTCACCGCCTCCTTCATCAGGTCATACTTGGCACTCTCCCAGTCCGGCCTGAGAGGATGAGCCCGAGACCTGCCCAAGGAAGCGGCCTTCCCAGGCGAAGAGGCAGTTCTGATAGTGTCTGCATAGGCAGACCCTTCGAACTTCATGGCCTGGAAGAAGTGCTCGGTGGTAGGCCAGACTTGCCCACGCAGAGAAATCTGGGCTGCGAAGAAGTTGGAAAATTGGCCGTACTCGTCTCTGTGGCTGTAGAACAGAATGCGATGGGAGTCCATATTGCAGGCGAATGGAGCTGCTGGGTGATTGCCTGCTTTGGGATAATGGAAAGCTGAGAAGCTTGGAAACGGCGGATATGAACAGCTACTGTACTTGATACGGACGCACGAAGGGGCCTTTGTACCCTTTATAAGCCTTGGTGATAGGCGCTGTGTGAGTACTTCGAAAGACTGTCGTTATAGACCAATTCGAGTCTCTTTTTTCTACCAATAGTCGAATTTTCGCATATTGCTGGAATGAGTCCAGTTGCTGTTCAGAGTAAAACATCCCTTAGCAATATATATGGATACTTTGAGTCTACTGCCACGTGAGGCCTTCCGATATTGGCCCACCGGCGACCAAGCAGTATCAGGATCAGGCCGTTTCTCCCAAAGAAAGATATACCACCGTCAAACCTTCAGACCCGAGGAAGAAGCAGCAGTCCAAACCCTGCTAAACCGCCTGAAACCCACTCAAATGACCGCCAATCCGCCCAAAGCAGACCTATTGCGAGTGATTTACGCTGCAGGGTGGGACCTGGACCAGGCTGCCAAGGCGCTGGAAGCGCTGCTTGTGTGGCCGAAATGGGTCCATTCCCACCCTTTGGAAGGGAGTGTAGTGGCGACTATTTTGGACTCGGGGGGACTTTACTTCCATGGGAGAGACTGCTATTATCGGCCTTTGGTGGTGCTTGTTCCGTTTGTGCTGCTGCAACTGCCCTATTCTCTTGAGGACATTATGAGGGCGGCGGCTCATTTCTTCCTCTTTCTCGAGCTGAAAATGCTGCTCCCAGGCCAAATTGAGGCCTGGGTGCTACTGCTAGACCTAGCTGGCGCCTCTGCCTGTCCCACCATTGTGGTAATTTCTCCCTAGAACCTGAAGTTAATCGTAGAGGCGTTTTTAGGCGGATTTCCCTGTCGACTGGCAGCTGGCTTTGTGCTGAATTTGAGTGTGAATAGAGGCCTGTGGGAGCGAATAACCGCCACTTTGCCGGTCGACACATCTGAGAAGTTCCTGGAAATCAGGGAAAACCAGGACTTGTATCAGACGATTAACCCCTCTCAACTAGAACAGCGCTACGGCGGCACAGCAGAGGACGTAATGATCTACTGGCCGCCTATATTCTCCAGTCGACTCTACAAAGCCGAGGAAGCAGTGGAGCTAGGGGACTACTCTAGCCTCGCAGAGTACTTCCCTGAGGCTCTTGCAGAGCCCGAAGACTCCGGCCTTTCCAGCATTCCCTTCCCTGAAGTCTCTTCCAAGCCCTCCCTCAACCTTTCCGACCCCTTTGTCCTGGCCTGCAGTCACTCTGGCGACCTGCAGACCATCCAAGAAAGCACCAACGCCAATGTGGAAAGCAGTGATGAGACCATCACTCTGACCACCCAGCTGAACGCTCACCAGCTCAGGGTAAACATGGCGCTGGACTGGAGACCGAGGGCGGAAATTGCAGTGGCTGAGGAGGAAAGCGGGGCTGGCAGCTGCGGCTGCAGCAGTTCTTGTGCTTTAGTGTAACAAAGGGAAAGAAGGAGTTACCACTAGCAGGCCTATCACCACAGTTGGCAACACTTCGACTGTTTGGCGTTTATCTGCAGCAGGTCTTCCTCGGCCACTGCCAGTTCGGACTGCGCCCCTGCGGCCTCCTCGTCTGCGAACGCCACTCTCTTCGAGGGCCTGCGCTGGTGTGCAGCCAGCAGGGCTTCGGGAGCTAGTTTGAGGATAGACTTCCGCCTGGGCCGGGGCTCGATGGTGTCTTCCCCGTCCTCGCTAGCAATTTTGAGCAGGGCCGGGTCGCTAGTAAGGTCTTGGGGGAAGTCCATGCTCTGGATTATATTAATGGCTTATGCTTGGAATGTGGATTGGAGCGGATAGGACAGAGTGGAGAGAAGGACACGTGGGAATGATTAGTAAAACTCACTGATTTCCGTGGAGATGTATTCCCGAGTCCTATTTCAGTCCTTTACTTCCTTTTCACTCTGCAAATAGCGAATTTCACTAGTAGTCGGCTAAATGTACTTTCAGAATTACTAGAAATTGGGTGCCTAATCAGCCTCAAATGGCTTTTTACCCTGCAATAACTCAGCCAACAGCTTCGAATTCAGAGTAAACCTGCAAAAAGTCATTAGATAGAATCTGGTAACTCAGGTTTGTGGCTATGTCAGTTCTATGACCTACTGATACCCAGATATACGTATTAATTCAATTTCCAAAAAAGGAAAATCCTCTCCAAAATGTACCAAATCAGAGGAAAATCCCCAATTGAAGTCAGTCCAAACAGTCCACTTTCTTGTGAACTGGTCTAAATGAGCTTACAGATATGAGAAATAGGCCCTTAGAGGCGCTATTTAGACTGGACTTGCAGCTGTTTCGCCCTCCTCGTCCTCCACAATGTCCTCAGCGAACCTCCTCAAATGCCCCTCTACCAGGTGAATATCGTCACTTTTGACCCCCTCTTCCCGCATCACTTCCACAAATATGCGCATAAATTGAGCGAAAATCCTGGCTGAAATTCCCATTCCTTCGTGCCTTTTCTTCACATTTCGCTTAAAGTAGTAATTGTCCACGCCTGTGAACGCCTTATAGAACCCCTGCTTTATCATGTTGATTTCTCCCTTGTTTTTGCCTCCGAAGTAGTCCATTGTGAGCGGGTCAGTCCTCATCCGTTCATACACCTTAGCTAGCACTTGCTCCAGTTTCTTCTCACTGTACTGCTGCAACTTGACAGTCTGCACTTCCTTGCTATGACTTCGGTACTGCGCTGCATGCTGCTGCATGGAGTCCAGGCGAGACTCGGCTTCACTGAGACTGGCGCGGAGGTGGGTAAGCATGGGGTCGGGCTCGTAGGAGGGCAGGCTGAGAGGGGAGTGGGGTTGGTAGTGCAGGACTTGGTTGGCTTGGATGTCTTTCAGGTCGATAAACGGAGCTTTGGGCATAGGGCTTGAATGCTGACTGAGTAGAATTCGAGTGAATTTGCGTCTCAGACCCCTGTCTCGAGTGGGTAACTCCCCTTTCAGCTGCATAGTGCAGTCAGTGGGACAGGCCACTGCAGCCACAGGGTGCTTCCCCACCTGTATCCACTTCGCACTGACCAGGTAGAACTCCCCTGCAGTGCCCTGAATCACGTCGTATGCCAGTGCCTCCAACACTTCCGTCTCCCCCAGCACAACTCTGCCTATTGCGTCTCTTAGAGTCTGTGCCATTCGCTCGGCTACAGGGAGCACTTCCGCTATTTCCTCAATTCGGTAGTCGCCTTGGAGTCGAGAGGAAACTAGGAAGGAGTCGTTGGAGTGGGGGAGGGGACTGGTGCGGCCGCTTTTAGAGGCCTGTTGTCTGCTGAGTTCCTCGTAGAGCACTGATTTGAAGGGCAGGTAGGGGGAAAAGGAGCTCTTTTTGAGCTGGCCGGCGTGTCGGAAGGTGCACAGGTCGTACTTGTAGGCACTGGTAAGGGAGTTGTAGCTGTTGGACCTGGGCGCTTGCCTGCCTTTGAACACCGCTAAGGACTTCTTCTGGATTCGGAAGCGCCGAAAGCCTTGGTCTTTCCTCCACACCACCCTTATCTTCGTAGGCTCTGTCGCCCTGGGCACTACATACCTCTGCAGCGTCCTTGAAGCCTCTCTCGAGCCTTTCCACAGTCTCACCGCCTCCGCAGGGTCGAACAGGACTCTGTAGCCTGCTCCTTCACTGTGGTAGATGTAGAGGGGGAGGCTGGACTCGCTGGGAGAGAGGCGGTGACAGCACTGGGCGAAGAACTGCTCTAAGGCTTCGCTGGACTCGTAGAGACGCAAAGACCGCTTTTCGTCGTTGAAGAGCAAAGCGTCTCTGCCGGTTTCGCTTACGAATAGCGTTTCCGGTATTTCCAGACACACAGGACCAGCGGCCAGTGCCAAGTGCAGCAGTGGGAAAATGCTGGCGACTGGACGAAATCCAGGCTGGTCCTGAGGGAAAAGACAAAGGTCTTCTTCTGAGACTTGGGGCTGCACGGAACTGTCGATGGAAGTGGGTGGAAACTCGATGGAGGAAAAGCCTCGCTGGTGACCACGGGACATATATGGTTAGTATGAGGAGAAGGGTTTACTGTAAGTGTGCTAGTGAGGGGAAATGATAGGAAGCAAGGAGCTGAGGGGGAATTTGAGTTCGGACAAACGCAGAGACATTAGGATTTACGAATGTGCAGGAAAAGGAGAAATTCGGATTTAATGCCGAGACTAGGTGAACTGCAGACAGAGGGAATTCGGACTCTGTCTATACTTAGGATTTAGGAACTGCTGCATAGTGACTATAAACATCCAACAAGTGCCTCGAGTTCAGCACTGCCGGACTCATATCTCAGCTTTCTAAGTAGTGCTCTGCACATCTTCCCTTCAGATCGATACAAACCCTAACCCATAGTAACTTCGCAGTACTCAGGAGTTTTCCTCCCACTGTCCTGCATCTCCCAGGCGTCCTAATAATGTCTGGCTACCCCCAGTCCACAGCAATCCCCCCCGCTGCCCAGCAGCAAATGCTGCAAGTGAGTCAGTCCTTCCCAGGCACTGCGCAGCGCGGTGCAGGCTTCGAAGTGCCGTTGCCTCTGCCTGCTGGCACCCTGATGTTGGGAATCACCTTCCCTGGCAACTTCCCGCAGCAGCCTCCTGTCATGTTTGTACTGAATGATGTCGCGCACCCCTGGATTGGGGCGGATTTGAAGGTGCTGTATCCCCAGCCGAAGGACTGGCAGCCTGGGTACTCGATGATCACGATCCTCAGAACCATTCATAACACCTTTAAGCAGAGCCCGCCTACTGTGAGACAGCGGCAGAACTCACAACCGGTTCAGCCTGCAGTCAACCCTGTCCAGCCCTCAAGCCAACCCCCAAGCCTGCCCCAAAAAGCCCCAATCCAGCCTCCTCCTAGCTCACTGCCCGCTACCGTGCCCGCCCGAACTGCCCCTCAACTAGACGTGAACCGAGTCCTCAGCCAGTGTCCGTAACTCCCACCCAGCAGCGACAAGCTGACTCGGCTTTCCAACCCTGCAGAGATGGAGGACTTCGTCAGTTCTTTGCCTGAAATTCGCCAACTGACAGAGGAGCGAGACCAGTTGCTTCGCGCTAATTTGCAACTTGCAGAGGCCAATTTAGCGCTCAAGCCGGAAATCGACGCTTTGGCTTTTAATCACCAAGAAATCGCCTCTCGTCTACAGGCGGAACTGGCAGAGTTGGACTTAGTGCTGCGACAGGCACATGAATGTGAAAGCGTAAAGCCTATTTTAGCGCGTTTCCAAGTCTGCAGTCCTGTCTGAGTTGCAAGCCCGGTCCAAAAAGCTGGACTTGGAGTCCTCGACGACCTTCGCTGGCTTCAAGTCAGGCGCTTTGTCGATGGAAGGGTTCCTGCAGGAGTTCGTAGCCCAGAGGACTGAGAAGTGGAGAGTGGAGCTGGTGGCGCGGAAGCTGGCCACCATTGACTAGGTCTTACTAGCTAGAGTCGAGCCGCTTGAAGCGCGCAAACACCTCGATCACTTGCGCTCTCTGACTCTCCAGTCTTTCCTTCAGTCCACCGTAGAAGCCTACAGAGTTAAAGACGTAGTCACTGGGGACTAGGTCCTTGGAGTCCGGCAGACTGGGTGGAAGCACCACACTGTCACGACTGGACCGCCCGGTTTCGCCTTTGTTCATGTTTAAATATAGCTACCCAGGACTAGGGTTGCGTGCATTGGGAGTGAGGGAGAGGGGACGGGGGAAGGGACGGGCAAGGGCGGATTGAAGTGCTCGGAAACTGCTTTCTATGGGAGATTTGGACTCTGAAGCACTCACAGGCGAGTAAACTCGCGTTCTGATTCTTATTTTGCGGGGAGATGGACTAAACCTGCTCCGTATTTCCACTCTGTCGCTGTCTTTCGAGCTTCTGACTAGTGTTTGTAAGCCCTCGTAGAGCTCCACAGCCTGCTCATAGCGCTTCCGAGGCAGCACGAGTCTGCCGCCCAGTTCTATCACTGTCGTCACTTCGTCCGAAGAGCGAAATGTCCCAGGACGAATGAAGACTGGACGGCGGGTACAGAGTGCTTTTAGCTTGTGTTGGAGGGAAAGTGGTGGAAGACTGAGGGGTGGGCCTGGCAGACTAGGCAGTTGGCCTCGGAAAGTCGACTTGCGGAGACCTTTGATGCGCTGCAGGTGGAAGAAGATGTCTCTGTTCAGGCGGGAGTGGGGAGACGCAGGACTGGCAGGCAGCATAGTGCACTAGTCTACTTTAAAGAGGCGTAGTCCGCAGGATCCGCATCCATCCAAGGCGTTTTCTCCTCAAACCGCCACAACAAGAGCACAAAAGACACAGCAGACATCACAGAAAAGGTGAGAAACATTGGCAAATACCCTGTATACCGGACAACAAACAACTCCAAAGCGAAGCCCAGCATCGCCCCCAGGCCGAAGTTGTAATACAGCAAGCCTGACACTCTGCCTCGCTGTTCCTTGCAGGCCAGTTTGGCTGCTACTGTGGCTAGCAAGGCGAAATGTCCCCCTTCACAGGCCATCGAGGCCGCCACTGCACAGAGATACAGCCAGGGGTGGGAGGGAGTGAAGTAAATGGTGGAACTGAGAAAGATTTGGAGCAGTAAAACACAGCAGTAGGTGGACTTGAAGGAAGTCCAGTCCATCGCTTGCGCCCAAAGGAAGCGAGAAAGGCCATTGCTGAAGAAACTTACAGCTCCAATAGTTGCCAAAAGACTATCACTTCCTATCCACTCACTGCCGAAGTTCTTATAAGCAGCAGCGAGGTAGAGTCCATAGCCTGGCTACAGAGTACTGGAGGACATCAGGAACATAGCGAACAGCAGCACTATAGTAGGGTGAGTCATTACAGTGCACAGTGGAGGAGTAGGGGAGCGCAGGGCTGGCTGGGTCTCTGCAGAGTTGACAGGCACAAGACACAGTACTCCTATAAGGGTGATAAGGAGATAGACCAGGGACAGCCAGCGCATCATTGAGGGAAATCGCTCGGCTACGGAATTACCGTAGTAGTGGTCGTTGGCTTGGCCGTTTGGGACCACTATGTATGCAGTTTCACTGTTCGGGTTGACTATCGCAGTGGAAATCAGGTTAAATACACTCGACCCCAGAGCAAAGCACATCAAAAAGATCCCTGTAATCCTCCCTCTATGCTTCGGGAAGTAACTCCAGCCCATCACCAAAGGAGCCATATACTGTCTACCGCTCACCGCTATTCCGTCTCCTATGCCGAACCCCAGTGCATACACCAGTGCGAATTCCCACAAAGAAGTGCAGTAGCTGCCGCCAAAGGTCGCCACCACTACCACTAGGTTGCCCAGTGCACATACAGTCCTCACGCCCAGTGCACTCACTAGTCTGGCACCTACAGGGAAGAGGAAGGTGCTCGCCACTATCTGGATGGGTAGAAGTACTATTGCGTCTTCCAATGTCACTTCTTGTCCTTTCAGTCTGAGATACGACACCAAGTACGACGCGATATTCCCAGTCATGTAGATAGTGCCAATGACCTACCTATACAGCACCAAGTGAATGCAAATGCCGCCCAGCACGCCTACCCACAGTCTCCACTGCCTCATTTATCTAAGAGATTGGGACTACTTGGGCCTGACAGTCAGATTCACTGCGCCTAAAATCCTCGGCCGATCGCCCTTTTTCTTGCCTTTTTTAGTGCCTTTGGCTCGCCTGTGCGTCAATTCATCCTCCACATCGTCTGTTTCTGTATCTGATAAGGACTTCCATGCCTTCAATTTCGGCCAAAGGAGTCGTTTCTGGACTTCCAAAGGGTCGAAAACTGGCTTTTGCGTCATGGCCCGGGCTTCTTTGCCTCGTTTGCGAGTGAACTTGACCCTGACAGGCTCTCCAGGAGCAGTTTGAGGCGGTTGAAGACTGGCGCTGAAAGCAGAGTCCCAAGCCTCAGCACGGTTGAAGGGCTTAGTGGGACAGGAGACTGGACTGACTTCCACGGTTTGGTGGGGAAAGCTGGGAGGTTGCTGCTCTTCGTCGAGGGCCTGATGTAGTAGGATGTTGAAGGTCTGCTTGACCTGCTTTGGACCAGCAACTTTCTGAGACGAAGAACTGTCCATATTATTGCCATCGTGTACTGTCGTTTGAAATTCCAGTGCAATCTCAAAATCTACCGACAAGAAAGCCTGCAAAGGCGAGAAAAAGACTTAGACCAGGGCAAAATCTACTATCAGGCTTAGAAGTGTGGACTTCTGACTATCTGGCAATCTCTTCTTTCAGCATATGGTTGGAATTTCTTAGTGGACTGCGGCTTTACCAGTACAGCTGGGATATATTTGCAGAGAAATGAGGGAAACTTGGACTTTGAAGCAGTTGTTTAGGGAACGTTTTATCCAATTTGCTGTAATCAGTCAAATTAGACTCTTCCCAATACTGTCAATCTCTGCACTATTCACACCCAAATACCCCCGAATTCCCCAGTCCATATGGAATTCCGTCCTTTAGCTTCAGCAACAGACCATGATTAGGACTAAAAATCAGAGATGAAGATTACAGTGAGCCAGGCAGACCCCACTTGGGACGAAAACGCACTTTCCTCAGCCACAGAAGCCGCTCTAACCCTGCGCGCCCTGACCAGTGTGGCCGGCGTGAGGTCAAAAGAGGGGTCTACACAGAACGTTTCAACTCTCTTTCCGCTGTATGTCCGGGAAAAGACGTTCGGGATGACCCTAACCGCCTTGGAAAACGCTTTATTTCTCCTATCCAATGACCGATACAACCACTCCACAGTGATCCAAGGCGGTCTAAAGGCCTTCTCAACCCTGCACCCTCTAGTAGTGCTGGCAGGCAGAGCGGACACTGCCCAGACAATTGAGGCAGTGGAGCGGGAGTACCACCGAGTAGTGAGTGACATGCCTGGGTCGGTGTGGCAGTACAAGTGGACAGTGAAGGCGTTGGAGTTCCTCAATGACTTGGCTTTGAAGTGGAGTTTGCTCACTGTGCATCAGTTTACACACCGGTTTCGACTCCTGCAAGGGACGATTGTAAGGGCTATTTAGCTGGGGGAGTGCGGAGGCTTGGCGGAGTGCTGCTTTTTGCCTGACATTTTGTTCCTGGCGGCTGCACCTAATAAGGACCTCAGCGCTGCGCTGAAGATGCAGTGCCAACATGTGCGGCTCATGGCTGAACAACTCATCGAGATCCTGCTTTCTATCAACCGAGACGTGGACTTCACGCAGACACACGAAGTAAGTGACTTCCTATTCCGCTCAGGTCGCGTCGCTCCTCAGCAAACCATGAAAGAAACCGAACTTTCCGCTCTGGAAAAGCAAGTGATTGCCTCGAGACTGCACGTGCACTTGCTGAGCCTGCCGCAGTGGTGGAAGTGTGAGTGCTTGTATACGGAAGAAGACAACACGAACAGACTGTTGCGGCTGTACTTGAAGCACTTCTGTAAGGAGTATTGTGAGTTGGAGAGAATGGCGAGTGGCGTATAGACTAGGCCTACTAGTTTATCCTTACCCTACTGTGTGGTTACTTCCTTACCTTCGACTGGGTCCGTTTCTGGTGTGCTTATGGGCAGCAGTCGCAGGGGCAGAGGGCGGATGAGTCCGCAGTTCCGAGGGGCAGAGTGCATGTAACAAAGCAGCTCTGTGGCTTCTGCTTCCAGGTCACTGCCGTCTGCGGAGGTGTCTGGCTCGGTTCTGACCACGGGTTTCTTCCTGCCTCTGCAGCGGTATTTCTTTCGTAAAGAGCTGTAGAAGTGGTTTTTGATGGCGTTATCGCTCCTCCCAGGGAGCAACTTAGCTATGTCTGCCCACCTGTTGCCCACTCGAGTTTGTTCGCGGACGATGAGCAGTTCCTCCTCTTTGCTCCAAGCGTCGTGGCGGATATGAGGGTTGAGGTGATTGTGCCAACGCTCGCGACACTGTTTGCCTGAGCGTCCTGTCAACGCATACTGCGAGACAAGAGCAGCACTGACGAGTGTCCAGCTGCGGAGACCGAGTTCGCGCACTAAGGCGCTGACCGCTGCATCTTCCTTTCTAGAATATACCTCAGAGGTCCACGGTCTGCGTCTGTGTAGGGACATGTTTATTCTTTCTAAGGGGAATGAAAGGGCGGATACACACTTCGTCGTTCAGGCTGCTAATCCCTATGAGTCCCTAGAAGTAGTACATGGACTAAGGCTCGTACAGCAGATCTAAGTAGAGCTATGATGGTACTCGTGGGGCAAATATCTCCAAGCTCTGACCCATCTTCAACCGTCGGCAATTTATCAGGAATCGTCCACTGTGTGTGCTAGATGTGACAGATCCACAAGAGTTACTCGTGGGGCAATGACTTTCGATAGAGCCTGAAGGTCTTGTTATTGTGCCTTGGTCAAACTGTGAATTCTTGAAAGTTGCACTGCACTCATTATGTATGAAGCGAACACGAAGGTTGAATTGATACGGAGAGAAACACGCAATGCCTGTGTCACATTGAGAAGGTCACAATTGCCTATATTTCTCGAAAACGAAGCCGAGCTACGGATGGACACTGTAGTGGAAGCATCGTTTTGTTGCGGAAGCAACATAGGAAGCAATGGAGCGGGATATAATGGTGCCACAGTTTCACATTCGTAGGAGTAGCAGTGCCTTAGCACTGTCACTAGTCCTACCGCACTATATAGATAGCTAACTGCAGCACAAGTCGACTTTCTCCCTAAGCCACTAACTGTCTCAGTCGCCTTCTAATAGCGAGATATGTCCAGGGTGGACCTGTCCCGCTACGACGACTTCTTCCTGGACTGCGATGGAGTGATATGGGAGGGCACCAAGGCTCTTCCCGGCAGCATAGCAACTCTCCAACATCTCGAGTCTCTAGGAAAACGAGTCTTTTTCGTGACTAACAACTCCACTCATACCCAAGAAGACGTAGCCAGGAAAGCTCTCCAACTCGGATACCCATGTCGACCCCAACAAGTCTTTTCCTCCGCCAAAGCCACAGGCCTGTACATGCTCAAAAAGCACCCTCAGGTCCGAAAAATATACTTGATAGGCCAGCCTGCCTTTAGAAGAGAGCTGGAAACGCTCGGCTTCTCTGTGGTGCATAAAGACGATTTTCCCGACCAGAGTATATACAGTTTGGAGCAGTTGAAGTCGTTGCGGCCTGAGGCTGGGATCCAGGCAGTTGTGGTGGGGTACCAGCTGCCTTTCAACTACTTGTCTGCGTACTATGCGTCTATGTGTGTGCAGAGCGGCGCACTGCTCATAGCTTCGAACCCGGACAGGTATCTCAGCCTGAGAGACGGAGTCAGAATGCCGGGGAATGGAGTCTTTGTGGCCTTTCTGGAAGCTGCCACTGACCATAAGGCGGAGATAGTGGGCAAGCCTGGTCCTTTTTTCCTCGAGTGGGCGCAAGACCAGTACCAAGTGACCCCCAGCAGGTCCTTAATGATCGGCGACAGTCTGGAAACCGACATCGCCTTCGCAAAAGCCACAGGTATGGATAGCCTCCTCGTCCTTTCAGGTGTGACCAACGAGTCCCGGCTGTTTTCCTCCTCCATCCAGCCCACCTATGTCCTGCCCCAGCTTTCCTATCTAACCCACTAGTTAATTGGAGTTCATGGCTTTCACAAAGATTAAATGGGGCAAAGTTGTTCGCAAGTCTGCGGATTTCACCACAGCCAGGCTGCTACGCAGCTGATTCTGACGCCTGATGCACATGTCACTCCCAAGAAGCAGCGGCACGCCACAGAGACACAGGTAGTCACGACTAATGACACGGATGAGGACTCGGAGGTTGAGACAGAGTACCCGGCTAGTCCTTTCCCTGAAGACGAAGGACCCAGAGGCCTACGATTGGAGTTCCGCCCAGCTCGCAAACTGCAATGGCAGCGCCCGGCCCTCTCCCCAGCCATGCGCCAGCTCATATCCGCCTGCAATGCAAACGAAACAGACCGCGCGCGGGCACTAATCCCCTCCCTCTCAGACGTCAACCACTACGGCAGTCCCACTGACAACCCTCTACTTATCGCAATTCGTCAAAAGAACATTGAAATTGTGGCGGCTCTTATTGATGCAGGCGCCGACCTCAACCCGAGGCTTTTCTCTGCATTCGAATCGGAGCTGTTCAACCCTGTGTTGGCGGCGGTACGTGTCGGAGATGTGGATGTGCTGCGGTATCTGTTCCAGGCGGGGGGAGATTTGACTGTGGAAGTGGTAATTACTACGTAGGAAGGCAAGTCTGTGATGGACATTGTTGACCGTCGGCACCAAGATTTATACGACTACTTGGCCTGCACATTCGAACAAGAAGCAGGTAATGTAAGTGTCCATATAGAAGGAAATCGCACGGCTGTACCAGCGGAAAGACCACTACGGCTTGCACAAAAAGCTGTACACCTGGTCCTTTCCCCACCTTCAAGTCCGCCAGATACACATGACTCCCTGGATGATTGCCTGCAAACTGGGCTGGACGGACATCATGCGGCGCTACTATGTGCGCTCTAGGATAGTGGACTTGCAAGATGAGGTATGCGCTATTCAGTTTGGCATGACTGGGCTTATGTATGCGGCGCTGGCGAGACAAGTTGAGGCCTGCGAAATGCTGTTGGCCTGGAATGCGCGCACTTTTATCCGCAACAAGTGGGGGAAAACTGCGCTTCACTTTGCGGGAGAGACTGCGGATGCAGCGTTGCTGGAACTGTTGGGAGTGCCGAAGGAGGGATTTAACCGTAAGACGAAGGTAAGGACTAAGCAGATGGGGGAAACATGCTATGACGGCGCGTCTCACGCTGCAAAAGCCTTGTGTGTAGAGTAGTAACTAGTCACTGGAGTCTTTAAAGGAAGCCACAGGTATAGGGATCTGGCTGTATTTCAGGTGAACCTTGTGAAGGAACAGACTGCGCAGCCATGAGTCTGCTTCCCTGCGTTCATTCACCCGCTCAGTTTCACTTACTGGTAAGTCGGCTATAGATGAGTCTCTGAGACCCGGGACAAACCGTTTACTCCACCCGAACAGTATCTTAAAGTTAGTTGGGTGTTTCTCCTCGAAGTACTTCAGTGCGATAAATACCACTACACCTCCCCAACTCGCTAGAAAGGACACATGTGCAGTCAGTATCATCACCCCCAGGAACACTCTAGCGCCGTACTCCATTGGCTCTGAGACGAAGTAGAGACCTGAGTAGATGATAAGTGCAGAGACAAGGATGCTGCGGACTTCTAAGGAGTTGGCTTTGGGGTAGAGAAAGGGCTTGTACTTTAGCTGAATGCCGAGGGAAAGGAGCAGAAGAGTGAACATGATTAGAGCCTGAGTAGTCGCTGTTAGGGAGGAGAGAAATACATAGCATCCTGCAATTGCCATCTTTCGATACAGAATCACAAACTCCCAGAAATACAGCTTCGATCGGTCATACCCAACATAGAGAAATCCGAACATCTCTCTCACCTTTGGACTGTCCAATACTTTTCTTTGCTTGATTAACAGTCCTAAAATAAGGGCAGGAGCGCTGATACCCCACACTATCACCCCAGGCAGTGCTACAGTGAGACTGAGGGAGAGGTGTTGTCCTTCCCAGCAGCGAATTGCCATTTCCTCCCTCATCCACTTCTCCCTTGGAAGCACTTCGAAGCAGTTAAAGAAGGAAAAACAGACCTTTACTATGACGGAGTGCAGGAACATCAGAATAATTACCAGTGTGCCTATGATCTTTTCCTTTGGTAGTGATGCTCGGCGGAAACAAGACCAGAGTAGCCGAGGGAGTAGGCCAATAATCATGAGTATTAGAGGCAAACTGACCACAACGAAGAGTTTGATAAAGACAGGGTGCCACCATTCTTCCGGTACTGAGCAGTCGAAGCTAAGTAATTGGCCATACACCAGTCCCAATACATTCTGCGAGTTCATAGTGCCTTCGAAGGACGTTGGCCAGTTCAGGCGGAAGGACCGGATGAGGGAAATCATTTGGAAGTAGTTCATTAGCATCTTCATTGCCAGACCTATTGTGAGATGTCGAGCTTAGCTAGTACGCAGAGAGGAACGCACAGTAACAAAGATAAAGAGGAGAAGGCCGCAAGCAGAGAGGGTAGTAGTTGCGTACCAGCTGCGACTGGAGGGACATGGTTGGCAGACATCCCGAACGGTCCTAGAATAGCCATGTTGGCAACTTTCGCAGAGATTGCCTGCATATCCCTCCGCACAAACACCTGTTAAACTCGTGAAGTTGCTGCTTCCGGGACAAGACTCTTCCCGAAAGCAGGTGAAAATGCGGTCAGAATGAGGACTAGGTCTCCACGCTCCCCAGGCCGGAAAGATTCTAGCTCCTCCTTGGCATATCGCTATCTTCGTACAAGGAAGACACTGTGTAGAATTAAGCTCGAGCGAGTAAAAGCCGACCAGACACTCCAAACACTTGCCTTCATTGTAGATTTCGCCTATCTTGCAGAGACGTAGAAAGAAAGGAATAGTCACAAAGTAATTGTCAACACTGAGGGCTGTGGAGGTCGCTAATAGGTCTACACTGGTACCAGGGTTGTCAATAATCATGAAGCCTGAGAAATTGAAACGACCGGAACTAGCCACAGCCTTGAGTGAACCTGATAGACGAGTTCGGGTGTTTTTAGGCTGTAACCAAAATTCAGTGTTATTATCGTTTTCTATTGTTTGTCCATGAGCGTCTGTGAGGGCGAAGGCTATGGGTTGGGAATAGGTCTGTCCACTCACAGCTGTAAAGTTGCCAGTTGTCAGGAGAGTTATAGCACTGGGGAGAGATGCAATATTGGGGCCGTATTCTGCCTCATTTTCCCTAAACTGTGAGGTGGTGATATTTGGTCTCAGAGAGTCCCAATAGATAGCGCCTCCGTTCTTGGCTTGATTCCGCCGAAAAAGGCAATTGGTAATATACGCTTGGCTGGCTTGCAAATAGAGAGCTCCGCCTTGACTGTGGGCATTGTCTGTAGCCGTACTGTTGGTAAAGGTACAGTTTGAGAGGTGAGAAAAGGCGGAAATTAGTGCAATCGCTCCATGTGTCCATCCACTGATATTCATAAAAGTGGTTGAATGGATACTGACTGAACTATTTCCGTCTATTAGGACTCCCCCGGTACTGCCTCCAGTTAGTATACAAATGGAGGAATCAATGATAGTAACAGACAAACAGTTTAGACATATTAACAGGGCTGCACTGTTTCGAAGAGCCTGTATTTCCCGTACTTGAGTATTGGCTATTACCAGACTGGCCAGGTCTACTCCGTATATCACTAGCATGTCCAACTGCTCCACCTCACAATTTGTCACAGTCACTCCCACTCTATTTGCACTGATAAAGGCCTGATTGTCTCGAGTGGATACTTGTCCAATTGTAACGTCACTTATTTGAGTATGTGTTAAATTAAGTATTCCACGGTCGGTTATAGAAATGACGGAAGCGAATTTGGTTCGAATGGCTGTCACATTGCTATGGGATATTGTCAGTGAGGAGTCTGTGGCGAGGAAAATAATTTCTCGATCGCATTCAGTATTAGTGATGGTGGAATTATGAATGTGCACAGTGCTGGCAACATAGGAGTTGACAAAACAGCCTGACCTCCCTCGTATATTGTCAAAGTGGGAGTCCTCGATAGAGAGGGAACTCTGCATGAGAGTAAAGCCTGCTTTATTGATTAAGGGCAAGTTCCCACTCACTGTCACATTCCTCAAATACAGGTGAGAAAAATCCACATTGAACAGATTATCTCCCTTATTCCCACTTATCACGCAGTTAGTAATTTTCACATATATGTTAATATTCTGTAAATTCAGCACCGAAGTCCCCAGTGCAGAATTCCCCTCAAACCTACAATTGTCAAACTGGACCCTGCACTGCTGCTCCAACATTCCCACTCCATATATATTGTTAGAAGTATTTTCCCTAAATACACACCCAATAAACATGGACACAGCAGCGGGTCCATGCACCTCCAACACTCCTGACTGCTCAGTTCCTCGATTGCCCTCAAATACAGCCTCAGTGAACGTAGTGTGAGAGCCTGCATCCAGGAATAGACACGGACAGGACTCACTAGTGTTGTTAAGGAAGACTGAGCCTACATCAGTGAGAATGCCTTTGCTGTTCCATATACTGGTTCCTAGATTGCCGCTAAATCGATTCTGCTTAGTGTACAGAGTAGGCTGTCCGGAGTTCGAATCCAGGTAAATAGCAGCCATAAATGTACAATTTAAAACAGTGATGAAGGAAATAGAAGTATAAATTCGAGTTTCCTTGTTATCTGCAGGAGTAATAACATGCAGTAGAGAGGCTTTTGGGATGTTTGCTTGTTCAAAGAGGAGTTGAGTCAGTTCAAGTATTCCCAGTGAGTGCTCGATTCCAACTATCCCTCCTCTACTCGTGGACCCTTTTATAAATTGGCAATCGCTGATAAGTCCCTCCTTTATCACGATATTGTTGATACTCAGACTGCCTCCCCCTAACTTCGCAACTGAGTTATAGAAGTAAGAGTGGGTAATTTGCAGGGAAATCGGAGCAGACCCATCAGGACTGAAGAGGTACAAGTCCCCACCTTGCTGCGGGGACTGGTTGTCAGAGAAGTAGCAGTGGTCAATTACGAGCGTAGCGTCATAAAGGGAGGAGGAGGGGTCGGAGTTTTGGCTGAGCTGCAGGAAAAACAGGGCTCCGGCTCTAGATCCTTGGCAGTTTATGAAGGTACAGTTGGAAAGCACCAAATGTCCTCCTCCATATACATCTATGGCTGCTTCATTTCCCGCGAAATTACCCACATTTCGAAATGTGCAGTTCTCTGCATGTAATCCAGAGGCAGTTTGCATGTAGGAGTAGAAGTACACTCCGCCCCAGCCAATGTCACTGAATAAGCAGTTTACAAGCACTAGAAAGCGGTTGATGTTTGCCTCTTGTATCTGCACGTCCAGTCCATATCCGTAGGGAGCCGTCAAAGAAGAGTCCTGGAAAGTGGCAATTGTGCTGCTTTTCTGGCCTGATGAGTGATGACAGAACAGGATTAAACAGAGACCAAAGTTATCCGCGAGTGAAGAGGAAAGAACGAGGATTTCTGCAGCGGAAAAAACACCCAAAACATACCCACAAGAACTTGTAGCGTTTATTTTTATCTTTTCCACATATACATCAGATGAATTATCCAGTAAATTTGCCTGTAGCATGTATTCATATATATTAAATGGGAAGTTGCTAGCATGGTACTCTCCATTGTTCTCCAGCACTGCCCTTTCAAAGGTTAGATTTGAGATAAGAGTGAATTCAAGTAGTGCAGCTCCTGTGGACACAGCCAAGTTATCAGTGAAATAGAAGTCTTTGATATATACTTGACTATCCCCGCTTTGACCAACACAGCTCAGCAGCTCGCCGTTAGAGTTCATATTGGTGTTGGAGGTAAAGACCACAGAGGAGATGTTAGCCTGTGTAGGGACTTTGAAGTCCAGAAGCCAGTTTGGAGCCCCGTCTGCATGACTGTATTCGTAAACAGAGTCCGCCCATAGGAAGCCTTCAGTTGGCTCCAACGGACTGAAGGAAACAGCGAAGCTACCCATACATCTCCGTATCTCTGTTCTCAGTATTGTCATCGAAGCCAAGGTGTCCACTTTGAGGAAATACCCAGGCTTATCGGTGCTGGGCAGGAGGAAGTTGTCCTCCAGCACTACATCTATCAAAGTGATAGAGGTCAGGCGAGAGGCCAGGATGAGTCCCGAGTCGCCTTGAAAGCTGTAGGGATGGTCTCTATTCAGACCTGAGACAGTGGACTTGGTGAAGGAAATAGAGGAAGTGGAGGAGGAGTCAGCTTGGTATAGGAAAGCTGAGGCGAAGTCCAACCCCCAAATGTCAGTTCCATGGAACAGGACTTCGCCCCCTTGAAGCTTAACGAAGGCTTCCGCTCTTACTCGAATGTTTTCTATTTTGCAGTGCAGAAACATCAAAGTCGTGCCTTGAGCCAATTTAAAAAAAGACACATGTTCATTCCCAGCACATCCACTGTCTGGAAGTGGCGAATCAGATGCTGTGAAGTGATTGTCAATCACAGTCGCCAGTCCTGACTGAGTGGCGTGAAAGTAATCTAGCCCGAGACAGTGCATACACCAGTCCTCTTTACAGCCAATAGCAAACAACTCCGCGCCTGTAAAGGTTAGGTTTCGGAAGAGTAGCTCTGCCCCTGGGAAAATTAACTCGCAAGAGAAAAGACCTGTGAGATGTACGATAGCCTCCTCAAACCCTCTATGTTGTCCTTACCTGATAGTTATTCGTCCCTGAATCCAAGAGCAGTCCCCAGGACTCCACTGGTACCGCGGCCCTGGCAAGAGACAGAGTTCGTAGTCGAAGGCAGGGGCTTGCAGGCTGAGCAGGGAAAGCAGGGAAACCGAGTTTGGGGATTGGGAGAGAGTGAGGTCGCAGGAAGAGCCTAACCCGGCACTTATCCCGATTAGCATCAGAGCCCAGTGCATACTTGTTATCTATTCCTAGCGTGCAGTACCACACAGTGGCTTCCAGCAGAAGCCGACTATCTCTCTAAGTGGAAGCTTTGCGCTCTTGTATGCGTAGCTTCGTCTGCATAGGAAATTGTGCACTTCGTTATTCCTTGCTCATTAGTACATGAAGGTCGAATTTATCCATACGAAAGGACAATTTGCCTCAGTCGCATATTCAAAGCTGTCCTTTGTGCGGACTTGATCCTGCAAGTAGCAAGGTCATCATTTTTAAATTAGCCATATCAGCAATAAACAAGTTTCCCAGCCCAAATTCACTGAGTCTGTAGAGATACAAACTACTCTGCCAATTTCCTGTGCAATCACTAGATCTACAGCTAAAAGTCCTTATCCCAGCCATCACTTTCTGGCTGTTCTTGCTGCCCTTCCTCCAAAGCCGCCAAGTCCGCCTCTTCTAACACTCCACACAGAGTTTTGCCCTCTGCCAGCACTGCCTCCACCTCCGCACTCAGGTCTCTGATCTTGGGAAGCATCGGGGGAGGAAGTTGCTTTAAATAGAGCTTCTCCCAGTCGAATGCGGAAAACCACTCGTGCTGCTTGAGTCGGGGAATGGAAGGTCTGAAGGCAGGGTTTTTGTGCAGGAGCGACTCCAGAAAGACGCGCAGAGCGCTGGACTTGGGCATGACTGAGTTGAAGCGCAGCGGCTGCTTGAGCACTTCATCATACACCTTATACGGGTCCTCCTGGTTCTCCCCAAACGGCACAGTGCCGCAGACGAACTCATAGAGCATGATACCCAAACTCCACACGTCCACCAAGTGTCCATACCCCCTGCCAATCACCACCTCCGGGGCCATGTAATGAGGCGTCCCTACGATTGTGAACGTACGTCCTTCCATCTTCTTGGCCGTGCCGAAGTCTATCAACTTCGGGTAGCCTTGGCTGTCCAGCATCACGTTTTCCGGCTTCAGGTCTCGGTACACGATTCCTGCCTGGTGCAAGTGCTCGAGGACACACAGCAGTGCTGCCACGTAGAAGGCGCATTGAGTGTCTTTCAGCAGGCCGAGCACTCTGATGGCGTCAAACAGGTCCTGTCCTTGCACGAACTCCAGCAGAAAATACACCCGCCGCGAATCCTTGAAGGTCTTCACGAGCTTCATGATGAAGGCGTGGTCTAGCTGCAACAGCAACTCTCGCTCGTGCTCCAGGTTGCGCCCGCAGTCCAGCCGAGCCACAGTCCTTCTCGTCACTGTCTTTATTGCGTACAGAGACCGCTTTTCCTTGTGAACTACGAGAAATACGCTGCCTGACATGCCTTTGCCCAGTTCCTTCACAAGCACTAACTGGTCGAGTGTGACAGAGTCGTCCTGCAGCTCCATCCTCTTGGCGAGAGTGGCGGATATGCCATCGTCTATCACGTCCAGGAAAGCACGTTGGTACAGTTCCCAGCACTCCACAGAGCCGTTTGCTACCACACTCGCAGTCCTTTTCTCCTTTAGCAGAATAGAGCGCTCGCCAAAGAACCCTTGCCGACCAATCGTCCGAAGCGCAAGTCCGTTTTTAGTAACAGTGACAGTCCCAGATTTGACTATAAACAGAGAATCGCCAATATCGCCCTGCGTCACTATCACTGTCCCATCCTCAAACCTTGCAATTTTGAGTGCCTAATTGTTCCTCACAGAGTACAGCTTCAGCAGCCGCTCATGCGAAAAGCTGCGGAAAATACTGACCTGTCGCAAGACTGCCAACGCCTGGATTTGCTGGGAAACGTCAGACACACTGCCACCCACTGTCCGCTCGAATATCTCCTTTGTGAACTGCGCGATGTGCGTTTCGCCCACCGCAATGACATCCCACTGCACGATTTCCTCGCTGTTTGACATCATTTGGGAAGCGCCGACGATTGTTAGTCTCCCAGCAGTCCAAACGCCTTCTCTTGCTCTGAGTTCGCCCTTTAGCACCATAAAGGCGCGAAAGCGGAGTACGGTTTGCTCGGGTAGAATCACTTCTCCGTCTTCATAGCACACCACCTCCATTGCATCGATTAACCGCTCCTTGGTTTGCTCAGCTAGTGGGGCGAATAGGGGAGACTCATCGAGTGCCATTCGCTGGGAGTTGCGGTAAATGACCCGCTCTAAGGAGTTCCCCAGGACTTCAATTGCCTGCTCCCGGGCGATTGACAGGACTCGCACAGCGTCGAGAGCAGTTACAGTTGCGCTCCTCACTGTATCGTGCAGCAAGGCTTGCTCCCCGAAGTAGTCTCCTGGACCCATTCTTCTGGTTTCCTCTCCACCTATTGTGCATGCCACCACTCCCTCTTTCACAATGAACAGCAAATCGCCCTTTTCTCCCTCGATCACTACCTTCTGTCCCGCTTGATACTGGTGCGTCACCAACACAGCCAGCAGGCTTTCTTTCTGCTCAGTGGTGAGGAGACTGAGCAGCGGGACGGACTGGATGAAGGCTTTGTTCTCTTGGTAGCTACGAGCACTAACCGTTTCAAATGCCTTTTGAAAGGCCTGCCTGTCAAGACCCCAGAGTGTGCATCGGTCCAGAGTGCGCACAGTTGCAGAGCGGACAGTGTTGTGGAGAAGTGCCTTTTCCCCGAAGCTTTCCCCTGCCTTCAATATATTGATTCTTCTCCCTCTCTGGATTACTTCGACTGCGCCGTGTCCAATGACGAAGAAGTTCCTAGCCACTTCTCCCTCCTCTACCACCACTTCCCCAGCCCCCAACGAATACAGCTCCATGCTCTTCACCATTTCCTCCCGTGCCTCCGCCTCCAAGTCACACAGCACCGGATGCTTCTGCAAGGCTGCAGAAATGCGTTCCGCCTCCCAATGCGTCTTCTCCCGGTCTTCTTTGAAGAGCGAAATGGACCTGCGAGAGACAGTAGCTTTGCGAGTGTCAATGACAGCTCCACGGACCTTAGACACTTTGCGCCGCACACTTTCCACTGTAGTGTCTCCGGGGTCTTCGAAGCGAGGCTGGATCAGGGCTTCCACTACGTTGTGCTCGGAACGCTTGTGGCGGCCGCAAGAGCTTCCCATAATCACTAAGATTGCCCTAGCGCACTGCACTGCCCGGGCACGAATGAGGCTGCTTTGGATAAGGAGGTTTGGACTGTTTCGGACCAGATATAGTGGAACTCTACTTTAGCATGAGCCTGGTTAAATGGTCCGCCTTCAAGCATTTTAGTGCCTGCTTTGACTGGAGTTTTCCAACTGCGGCCACTGATAACCGTGGTTTACCTTAGAACTATAGGACTTCTCAGACCTGACTTTCGGTGCGAACTCCGACTTCCTTCTAATGTTGATTGCTGTTCTTTCCAGCTCTCTGGGTCTATAGAAGTTCTGGAGCTTATGCACGAACTGCGACATAGAGCCATTTAGCACGGCTGTGTATTCCGCTTGCAGGTCCTTGCGGATCTCCCTGCACTCCTCAGTCTCTGCCTGCTCGATCAATGTCTGCCAGTTATCGTACCCAAACAAGGTTTCTCCGGCCACTGTGCGGACAGCAGCCATTATACGGTCTGTGAGTCTGGAAACTGCAGTGGCCCAGGCTTCCTGCTGAAAGCGCTGTTTTATGTCTGCAGCAGAGTTGAAAGAACAGGTTGCGTCCTCCCCTACACAGTCCACATAGCCCAAATACTGAGCATTCATATATGAAACAAAGAAAGATAGACTGTCAGCATCGACAGGACAGACAGTCTGAACTAAGCCAATGCCCAGTCTAAGATTGCACACTACTTCCCCAGTGTTCAAATCGTATATACAAACTCGGTTATCGTCGCTGCCAGTAGCCAGGTAAGTTTCATACCTGAGGAAGTCGAAAGCCACTGGCAGCGTTTGGGACTTGTGAGAGTTGTAGAGGTGGAGGTAGTCGCTGGGACTGGTGGGCGGCTTGCGGAGGTCCCACAGCTTTATTTCAGACCCGCGGGCTGAGGTTAGCACCTGCCATCCATTTCCCCTGTACCGGAAGCAGGTTCCTTTGAGCAGATGAGCCTGGAAACGCCACTGAATCCATTGCTTCTGCCGCACATCCCCTAGAGAGAGGTGTCCCGACCTTTGCAGCGCACAGAATATGCTTGTTGTCTGAAAGGCTACTCCCATCGCTATATCGTCCATTTGACTAGTAGGCAGCTTCAGCATGCTGCCAGCCACCCCGCTTTCCAAGTCCCACAGGCCAATAGCCGACTGAGAATCCCCAGAAAGCACTTTTCCATCCAGAGAGGACAAAGCAGTGACCCAGTCTCTATGGCCTCTGAGTCTGCATAGAGCCTACTCTGTGGTCTTTCGCAAGTCCTGGTAGACACTGATATCGCAGTCGTGACCTCCAGTCAGGAAGCCATTCTGAGGCAGCCACTCGAAGCAGCAGACCTGTGTCTGTGGAGCTGGAAATCGCTTCACTAGTTCTCTTTCCTCAGAGTCCCATATGTCCAGGACCTCGTCTACTTAGTGACTTACTCGAAGCACTGGCCAGCATAGTTCCGTCCTTACTAAGCTTCAGAAAGTAGCGGTAATCGTGACAGGGCTCACCTGCACTTTCCCACTTGAGTTGGAGGGCGGCCAGTCCTGCCTTTTCTGGGGATGGAGACGATTGCAGGAAGCGGGCATGAAGCCAGGACAGAGAAGGACCGGAGACTGGGGCGGCTATCATGTTAATATTGCCTGGAGAGACTTGTCTCACCTGATAAGTTAGAGATCTATATAGACCAAAGAGTCTCAATTTCTGCGATTTTCGGCTGGCTTAGTGACAAATCCGTCTACTTTTACCTAAATACCACAGGTTAATCATAGCAACACACCTAGGCAAGTAGTGGACTATTAGAGCAGGACTAGGGAGGGTGCGGATAGGCGTGAAGAAAAGGATGGAGAGCAGGGTTGGAGACTGAAGGACGTTGGAGACGGATGGAACTGCGCCTTCCTACCACCTGTTCCAGCTGCTGCACTGCCTCTTTGTTCATATGCACACTCAGCCTTTTCGGACTCGGCTTCCTCACAGAAAGCGCGAATTCGCAGTCGAAATCCACATGCTTCGGACTACGCTTGACTCTGCGGCCCTGCCCAGCCCTGAGCTTCTCCGCTATGTCTGCCATTTGCCCCAGCAGTTCCTCCTTTACAGGCACTTCAGTCCTGCCTGCCTGGACCCTGCTTTCTCTTCGGTCTTTCCGAGGACTGGGGGAGACACTGCGGCCCTCTGGTCGAAAGAACAGTCCTAGCTAGTACTTACGCTGTGGCGGGTACTGCCTCACTTCTTCAAATAGCAAGTGTTTCGACACCTTCTGAAAGGCCTTTGTAGCTGAACGGGAAATGGACCTGACCTCTTTCCGCTTGCGCATAGCGTCAAGTTCCTTTTCTATGCGAGAAATTTGGCCAGTGACGAGTTCTTTGCCGTGGACGTGGCTGGGGTGAGGGTGGAAGGGGTGACGGCGCTGTCGGAGGGAGGAGAGCAGTCTTCGGTCCACTAGTTCTTGCTTCTGGACGGAGGCCAGGTCGGTGCTGAGGAAAAAGTACGTGGAAAGGGAGCGCATGTGAGGCGCATCTCGAGAAACATTCAGTTTCGCAGTGATTTTCTTCATGAAAAACTGATCCGCGGTGACTAACTTCAGCCCTGCGGTTCCCTCGGTCAGCCTTTTGTGTAATTGACTGAGTCTTTCCTCGGAATAGTACTTGTCTCGCTGAGTCGAAGCGCCACTCACGGTTTTCTTTCTGCGTGGAGACACACTTCTCACCCTTTCTGTCAGTGCAATGGCAGGGTCTTCGCTGGATTTGCGGTGGGAGTGGTTTTGGGCCTTGGTGACTAGGCGGAGTTCTGGGCAGTCTGCAGGGAGGAACTTGGTGCCTATTGACTGGGCATTGGAGTAAGCCTGCAAAGCAAGCGCAGACCGTCCCATCGCTTCCTGCGCCTTTCCAATGTTATAGAAAGCAGCCACGTAAGTGCGCATCAACGCCTGTGTATGATTCTGTTCCTTCGTAGACAGGCTCTCCAAAGGCCTGCCAGTCAGTCGCTTCCTCAGTTCCTCCTGCAGAGTGCTCAAGCACTGCTCCGCATAGGCCACAGTTTCTGGATAGCGTCTCAACTCTGCATACAGAGCAGAGATGTTTAACTGTGTCTTTGCGCAGAGATCCAGCAGTCCCAGGGACCTCTTTTCCCCGAGGTTCTGTATAGTCTGGGCAGCTTTCATGAGATAGTTCAAAGCTTTGTGGTAGTTCCTGCCTGCTTTGTGGTGGTTCGCCCAATTGTTGTAAGTGAGCAGCATGACTCGCACAATGGTCTTCTCACCGACTTCGTTGTCCTTCGCTAGTCTGCCTTTGATGACGCTGAGAATGGCTTCCGCCGCCCGAAGCAAGCGGCTAGCGAAGTCAGGATGCAGTGCACTGAGAGCGTTGCAGCGGTGTGCGTACTGTTTGGCGATGTAAGTGGCCACTTCCGGCTCCGAGGAGCGGCAGAGAGTCAGTGCGTGCTGTAACTGTGCCAAGGCTTGGTCGGGCCGGCCGAAGTCACTGGGCAGGTCAGTGGTCATATAATGGGAAAGCACTGTACACTGTTAGTAGAGCAGACTGGAGGTACTGTTCTCTCTGCACAATGCTTCGTAACTATATGTGAGCGGCGGAGGAGCTGCTGTTTCGGCTGGGAAGACTGAAGATTAGCCTGAGCTTGGTGCAAGGCAGCACTGTAGTTTGAAAAGACACAGAAATAACCGTCGCAGAGAATAATTATGAAGAGATGAGCTATGGGTAGTTATAGAGTAATAGTGGTTGGAGCTGATAATAATGGGGACTTCCAGGAATCGCTGCTCGGGTGTCTGTCAGACCTAGGCACCTGTCTGGTGGCCTTCTGCGTCCCAGGGGAATGTGCTGCATGCAGGCTCTGGCGGTGAGCAAAGCTTCCCAAGGCAAGGAAGGCATATGCATGCCGATTTACTGTGTGTGCTGTCTGGGTTGTATCGGTGCAGCCATCAACAGAGGCAAGCTTCGCCAGTTCCCAACATCAACGGCAACTTCTTCACGGACTGCTACGTTTGGTGGAGGTGTGCACCCTGTGCGGCTGCTCAGGAGTATCGGGAAGTGCGCAGAAGATTTCCCAATAAGTAAGCTAAAGACACTTTCTCCAGCCTGCTCATACAGCCATTAGTGGTCATAATGGAGCACTTCCAAGAATCGCTGTTTGGATGTTGTTCAGACTTGGGCACCTGTGTTGTCGCCTTCTGCATCCCAGGGGGAATGTGCTGTATGCAGGCTATAGCGGTGAACAGGGCTTCCCAAGGCAAGGAAGGCATCTGTGTACCAATCCTCTTTGTATGCCTTCTAGGCTGTATCGGTGCAGCCATCAATAGAGGCAAACTTCGCCAGTCACTCAACATCGACGGCAACTTCTGCAGGGACTGCTTAGTCTGGTGGAGGTTCGCACCCTGTGCGGCTTCTCAGGAGTATCGTGAGGTGCGCAATAGAGTTCCCAGTTAGTAAGCTAAAGGAACGGTCTCTCGCATGCTCATACAGTCATGATGGTCCTTATTAGTGGTCATAATGAGAGACTTCAGTGAATCGCTATTTGATTGTCTATCAGACCCTCCGACCTGTCTGGCTGCCTTCTGCGTCCCAGGGGAAAGTGCTGCATGCAGGCGCTGATGGTGAAACGGGCTTCCCAAGGAAGGCTTCTGCATCCCATGTCTCTGTGTATGCGTTCTGGGCTTTGTAGATGCAGCCATCAACAGAGGCAAGATTCGCCAGTCGCTCAGCATTAACGGCGACTTACCAATGACTGCCTGGTCTGGTGGCAATTTGCACCCTGTGCGGCTGCTCAGGAGTATCGTGAGTTAGAGTATCATTAGCTATGAAACTTTCTCCACAAGTCAATTGGTTGTCATAATGGCAGACTTCGAAGAGCCGCTGTTAGGCTGTCTGGCCGACTTCTGCATCTGTCTGGTGGCCTTCTGCGTGCCTTGCGGAGCCTGCTGCATGCAAGCGCAAGCAGTGGACAGAGCCACTCAAGGCAACGAAGGCGTGTTTATGCCACTGCTCTGTGTGTGCTGTTTGGGCTGCATCGGGGCAGCTATCAACAGAGGCAAGATCAGAGAGTCCTTCAGTATTAGTGGCAGCTTCGTCAACGACTGCCTCATATGGTCGTGCTGCGGACCCTGCGCTGCAACACAGGAGTACCGTGAGGTGCGCACGCGAACAAATAAATAAGCTAACATCTACGCCAAGTGCTGCTTAATTGTCTGCATGCGCTTCTGGATATCGTCCGTCAGCACGTCGCCTTCCTTGAAGAGTGTCTGCGGCTTTTCCAGTCCAGTGGACTTCAGTCCGCTGCCTTCATAAAAGCCCTTGAACTTCCGCACATGTTCCGGCAGTTTGTAGGCCGTCCTGCCCAGCACTTCCTCAAAGTCCACCCCCACTTCCTTATCCCTCGCTAATGCCTTGGACATGTCCACTCCTGTGATGTGCGGCTTGCGTGAGATGGCTTCGTAGTTGATGAAGTCCATGGAGTGAGTGCGGATGTGGACTTGGCCGAAGCGGCTGCGAGTTCTGGGCAGCTTGCGGGGGTCTGCAGGGAGTTGAGGCCAGAGATGTGTGTACAGGCCTGGGGGCGGAGAGGGGTACCTCTCGTGTCTTATCCTTGACTTCGATGGCTGTACGGTGTGGCCGAAAGCTAGTGGCTTCAGTACTCGGACAGGCGATCTAGCGGTTTCTCGATGACATTGCTTAAGGTCTCGCTCAGCTCCTTCGCCGGGTCTGGGCAATAGCTTCCCTGTAGGACTTCGCTCCAGGGCGAAAGGGATGAAGAAGTGGATGGAGGACTTACGTATATTGCGTAGTTCGGCTTGCACGGCATAATGCGTGTCTCTTATCAAGTCATTGCCCTTCGGTCCAGTGCCAGGCGGCTTTAGTCGAGATTCCGACATTTTGAGGACTGTTAGTCTTAGATGTCGCAGGGAGCAAACGGAGTTCTCAGGACTCCGAGTGACAGGAAGCACTCTTCCCCCTCCAAACAGCTCTCTGAGAAGCACAGTCGCCCTTCCTCTGCTCCTCGTACCTCTCAAACCCGCACTCACAACCGCTACTCCTCTCCTGTGAAGTCCAAGCCCAGTCCCGCCGAGCTCTACGAAGACCTGCTTGTCTTCAAGATGGAAATCGCCTACCTCAAGGACCAAAACAGCCGTCTCCACTCCAAACTCCTCCAGGCTGAAATCACCTCACAGAGGGAAGACCAGCCCGCCAACCCCCTCTTCGGCTCCAGTCTGCAGCGCTCCCACCTGCTTTCCAGCCTCAAACACACCATTCGCCTGCTCAAATCCGAGCTCAAACGCAAGGAAGACGAGACTTTCCGCCTCAAACGAGACATCAAAGTCTCCAGGACTGCGGAACTCGAGGTGGAACTGCAGGCCTATATAGACGAATGTATGAGACTGAGGCACCATATAGAGGAAGTACTGGTCAAAAGGCTGGAAAGCAATGAGGACGGAGAGCTATTGGGCAATTTGGAGGGAGTTGTGAGGAATTTGGCAGGGCAGAAGGCGGCTTTGGAGGCCACAGTAGGCAGTTTGCAGGGGGAACTGAAGCGGGCGAAGGCGGAAATTGGGCTGTTAGAGGGGAAATGGAAGCTACAACCCGATTTGCAGACTTTCAAAGCGCAAATTCGGACCTTAAGCAGCCAAAACGACACAAACACCAGCCGAATCAAGCGCTTAGAGGCCGAACTGGCCTCCTCCAAGGCCGAAATCTCCCACCTCACCAGCCAACTCGCCTCCAAAACAGCCAGTTTCCCCTCCATCCACACAGCCTCTATGGGCAGACCCGCTCCTGGTCCCGAACTTAGCGACTCCCACTACGAAATTTCCCTCAGAGAGGAGGACAAGGGGGACTCTGACGCTTGTGAGCAGGCACTAATAGCTGAAATCGAGCAAAGTGGCCTGCGTCCTTTGCAGTTGTTCGTGGAGAGGTGTAAGCAGGCGGTGTTGGAAGCGTCTGGGAGGGCGTGCACAGGGGTGAGGGCGGCGTTGGAGGGCAGTCCTGTGGCTGAGGAGGTGTATGAGGCTTTGGAGAGTGCAGGAGTGGTCACTTCCATAGACGAAGTAGCTACTTTTCTGGACCAGCTGCCTGTCCTACTGCTTCCCGCTCTGCAGCCTCCAACCCCCTCCATCGGTAGTCACATCACAGATACTCGCCTGCAGCACACCTTGAAAGTGCTCAGCTACCGACTGCAGCTGCACAGAGTCCCCAAAACCAAGCTAGCCCAACTGCTGTTCGGAGAGCGGTACACTGCAGACTCAGAAGCAACAGATGTGGACTTGGCGAAAGCACTGAGCAGCACTCCTTGCAGTGTGGCTGTGGAGGACTGCAAGGCTGTGGTGGCCTATTTGCTCAGTGGTGCAGGCAGGAAAGCGGGGAAAATGAAGGATATCGTCATGAGGCTGCACGCAGGACTGGAGAGCTGGGAGGTCTATTCCACTGAGGACGAAAATGAGTTCGATCACCACATTTCCACCCTGATAACTCAAAACATGCACGACTTTCTCACTCTGTGCACAGCAAAAGACCCCAATCAGACCGGCGAAATAACCATGCAGGCCCTCAAATCCATCTGTTCCTCCCTCAATTTGCCCTTCAGTCTAAGCGAATTCCACTATATGGAACTGCTGTTCTTCTCACTGAACTTCGAACTCGACCAAGTGCCGTACAGGAAGTTCATCCAGGCGTATGTGACAGAAGAGCCCACAGACATGAACTCGGAGGCGGAAATGAAGGAGGAAGAGGACCGACAGCGCTTCGTCCAGCACTACCTGTGCCTAATAGCTGACCAATTGGCAGCCCGCAACCTGTCCATTGCCCAAGTGTTCCCCACCCAGGACGGAATTTTATACCCGGACAGGCTGGTTGCAGGACTGAAGAAGCTGAGTCTGCCTGCACTAAAGCAGGAGGAGTTGGTGGTGTTTCTGGAAACCCTGCAGAGTGAAGAGTTGGAGGAGTACGGAATTGACATGCGTCTGTTTGCAGATTTGCTCAAGGAGTGTGAACAGGAAAGCAGCAGAGAGTGGGGTAGCGACCACAGTTATTAGTGCAACTTTAGTACTCCAAAAGCAGTCTATAGGTTTGCGACTAGGGTAAAATCAGGCTAATCCATACAGCTTTGACACACATATGGGAAATCGACCTTGCCCTTTCCATACCTTGCCGTTGCGTAATGTCAGTGGAGACAACTACTCGTCTGCCAGCCTCTCGGTCCAACTACCCTCTGTTGGTACTCAAATCGAAGAGCAAAAGCAAGCTGGATGCAGGGGGCTTCCACTCAGCACTGCTGGGCCTTTCCAAGCCACTACCAACCCTAGGAAAGTCAGGTTCAAAGAGAAAGATTGGGGAGAATCCCTGGGAAGTGGGGCCGAAATCAGTGGTGCTAAAGCGTGGAAAGGAGGTGTGGAGAGGGGGAGAGCGAAGGATGGGGCAGTTCGAGGGGTTGCTGCAGTACAAGAAGCGACTGGAAAGTTACTTTTCAGTGGGAAGGCGAGATGAAGAACCGAGTGGAAAGATAGACGTGTCTGTGTCGCTTTCCTCTCTATCCGTCCAGTCCTTCTCCCCGCCTCGCTTTCGTCCCTACCCCAAGTTCGACGCAATTAAGCCTGTGACGAGGGGGGACTCTCAGCGCTCTTCTCAATGCTCTAGAGACTTCTCCTTGCTGTTAGCACCCTGTGGAGATGCTGGAAGGGGCAGATTTCAGCATAACTCCAAGAAGTCGCAGTCCAGAGACGCAGGACAGAAGAGGACAGCCTCGAATCCCCTAGACTGGCCCAAAGCTTTGCACTATCAGCAGTTCTTCCTGCACTCCTCTCCTTCTCCCGCCCTTCTAATGCGCCTCCCTACCCTGACCCCTCTGTCCCTCCCCCGCACTGCTCATTCAGGTCTAGTCCTGGCCATCCTTTTCGATGGAGTTCTGGGTGACCTGCATAGGGCCTGTCCCTACGACGACTCTCCTTATCAACTGCGCCTTAGAGCCAAGGCGACCGAGGGTTTAAAGGCACTGCAGACTCATTTCCGATTGGTGCTAATTTGCTCATTTTCGAGGAAACTGTGTTATTGTGTGGTGAGTAATTTCCGTGCCAGTGGTGTGCGTCTGGAGGCTTGCTACAGGCTAAGGTTCCCCAAAAAAGACTGGTGCCGGAGGCAGTTTCTTTGCTATAATAGACTGGAGTCCGACCTGCGAATAGGCGATTTCGCAGGACAAATAATGACGCTGAATGCACTTCGGCTCAGCCAAGAAGACCTACAGGGTCCCAAAGACACACTTATCTGTACGAAGAAAGGCACCAAATGGAGTGTAAACGCTGAATTTGTGCCTGTGAGTCTCCCTGCCCGGGAGCTGCCTATATCCTGCTGGGTGCCCGACCTTCAAAGCAAGGCTGTTCCCTTTGACAGGCTGGCAGAGTCCATAATGGCCTATTTTTCTCTCTGCAGTACTGATTGGTCTTCAGGGTTTACTGCCATTTCTGCTAATTCCGACCTATCAACTGCACAAATTGGCCAACTTTTCTTATCTCAAGTTCTGCCTATTCCTACTGCTGCTAGCTTCAGAGAGCAGGTCTCCAAGTCTCCGCACTGCAACAGACAGAGACTGATATGGGGCAAGCAAGTCTCGCCTCCGTCCTTTCGTAGCCGAGTAATGCTGGTGAATCCCTGTGAGTACTCCCAACCCTGTGAGGTGGTACAAGAAGTGAAGTGGAAAGGCTTAAGTCTGTGGTAGTATGCTAAAGTCTCAGTCCTAGTAGATTATGGAGGAAGAAAAGGCCACAAGAATCGGCGCTTCCATGCAAGACCACGGCTCCAACTCCTACTACTACTCCACCAGTCTGCCCCACGCCTCCAACATGCGTACCTCCCACACAGCCGCCAACGAGCCCGTCCTCACAGACGCACAGGACCTCGTCCCTCCAGAGCACGTCTTTCGTCCCATTTCCAAGTACGGCTTTGTCAACGACGAGAAGTTCGTGCGAGTTTACGTGGAGTTCGACCGAGAGCTCGACCCTGCTCTGGTCAAATTCTCTCTCCAGCCGCAAAGCTTTACTCTGGACTACATCGTTTCCCCCACAGAGACACTGAGACTGTACCTTGTGGAGTAAGGACTAGGTAGACTGCTGTATAGAGTGGATGTGGAGGGGAGCAGGTATAGAGTCAAGGCGAACAAGGTCACGATTTCGCTCAAGAAGATTGCCACCGGGGAGAACTGGTGGGCGCTTGCAAATACGCTAGTTTAAGCAGATTTAGGCCAAGTCGCCTTTCAGCTTGGTGGATTGGAATGGTAACTGCAGCTTCCCACCGACTTCTTATAAAGGCTTCATATGCCAGCTCCACAGTTTAAGCTATGCTGGCTTTGTGCTATTAAAGCCTCCTCACTTCCCCTATTCCTTTCAATAAGCATGGCTAATAATCGCCAAAATGGCCCGTCCCATTCTTCACTACTTCGGCATCTACGGTCGTGGGGAGGTGATTCGCGTGCTCTTCATCCACCACAAGGCGGACTTCGAGGACCACCTCATTTCCTTCGAGGAGTGGCCGGCCCTCAAGACCAGCGGCTTCGCCGAATTCGGACAGCTGCCAATGGTCGAGATCGACGGGCTGAAGTTGGTGCAGACGAAGGCCATTTTGCACTACTTGGGTGAGAAGTTTGGATACATCCCCAGGGACCCAGTCCTCCGCTACAAGATGGAGTCCACTCTCTACCTTCTGGAGGACTTCATCAACGGCATGATCAGCCTGTTCAGTGGCAAGGACATGGAAGCCCTGACCAAGTACTACGCGGACAACGCAGCTCGCTACCTGGGCTACTTCAATGCGAGGCTGACGGAAAACCACGACGGAGAGGGCTGGTATGTGGGTGAAGCGCTCACTCTCACGGACCTCATTATGTTTGAGTGGCTTTGGGACTTCTTCTTCAGAGCGGGACGGGAGCAGTTCGCCCACTACGTGGAGGCCTTCCCCAAGCTGAAGGCTCACTTTGACCGTGTTCTGGCCTCCTCGCCCGAACTCGCGGCTCACCACGCCTCCCGGCCTGTCCGGCCTTTCTAGTAGTCTAAGTCCTAGACCAACAGACTTGAGCAATCCACGCTACCTTTATTTCTGCCTATCTGACTTCTTCTTTCTCTGCCCCACCATCGCAATGGCTCTACTGTACTGCGCATACAGCTTGCAGCCTCCTTCCAACGCCGCCGTCATCTCTGCGTTTTCCTTGGCGTAGCGATACACCACCTTAAGCAGCTTCTCTACCTCGCCCTCTAGGTTCGGAATGACTCGTAGGTTGAGAGAGCGGGTGTGAGCAGGGGACTTGAGGGTGTTGTGGGGGTGGGATGGGGCGGAGTGCTTGGGTGAGGGGTCACGGGAAGGACGTTTCGGAGGAGTTTCTCGGGAAGGACGCTTGGGAGTGATTTCGCGGGAGGCGCGCTTTGGGGAGGGGTCTCGGGAGAGCCGTTTGGGAACGGGAGAGGGCCGCTTGGAAGAGGTGGAGGAACGCTTGGAAAGGTTGAGCGAGGCCTTGCCAAGGTCCTTAGCACTACTCACTCGACTCCCTCTCTCAGGCGGCTCGTGCCTCAACTCTGACTGCGGCCTCCTTTCCTCTTCCTCCACTTCCTCACTCAGTATGTACGTAGACAGCACCTTTTTGGGGTGATTCCCCTCATCAAAGGACTTGTACTCCGGCTCCTGCAGTCCTTTCAACTTGGACTGACAAGCCGCCACTCGTTCAGTGTAGGAGTCCAGGATAGACCGCTCTTCTGGCGAAAGCTTGGAGTAGAGGTTGGCACTAAACATCTATTTAAATGGTGAAGCGTGGGAAGCGCACAGATGTGACAAGCTTTTGCGGGTACCCCAAATGCTACGAAATCTTCGACTCTCTAGCAAGACTAAGACGGCACATGTACCACCGTCACCTCCTCTCCCTCTCTACCAAGTGCTCCTACTGCGGGCTCACTCTCAAGTCTCCACCTACTCTAGCAGCCCACATGTCCGCCTGTTCATATTTATACGAGGAAGACCCGTACCTGTGGGCAGTTTCCTACACACCTCGAAGACGCTGTCAAGGCAGGAAATAGCCAACGAAATTTTTTTTCCAGCAATAACATGGCTTGTAGCTAAGGGACTAGAAGGGAGGGTTCTATCGGGATATGAGTAGTTTAGAATGAGATTTCTGGGCAGTTTGGAAGTGTGCATCTGGAAGGGTGGGCGAATGGCAATGGGAGGGTATTGGCTAGTGAACAGACTTCGTCCATACTTTAGCGAAGAAACAGACATACCAGCGAATTCACATACAAAATAGATTGCTAATCGCATAGCGTACCATAGCGAAATAGAGCTATCCTACCCAGTGGAAGCATAAAAACAGTCCCTGACCACTCCCCTACTTCCCTGCATTTCAGTCCTCATAACAGCTACTGAGTCATTGCTTCTTACGTACTGATTTCACTGCACTGGTAAAATGAACATTTTCCTGCTGGCTATGCAGGTGGCGGCCTGTGCCCGCTACCACGTGGACAGCCATGTGGTCAAAATGATCCTCGAAAGTGCTCAGCTACTCTGCACTGCCTGTCATCTCAAAGGCGGCACTGCACCTTATAAAGCCACACATAAGAATCACCCTTGCTCACTGTGGGTGCGGGAGTCCTTGTCTAACTGGAAATTTCTGCGCAGTCTGGCCAAGGCCCTCAATGACGAGTACAAATTCCGCTTCAATCATACAGAAAACCATAAGTCTTGGGACGTCATCGCTAGCTTGACAGAGCCCCCGGAACTAGAAGACAAGGGACTGACTCCCTTCGCCCAAGCAATGCCCGAGCAATACCGAGTCGTGGGAGACCCTGTGGAGGCCTATCGCAGATACTACATCGGAGCTAAGTTCCACTTGGCGCAGTGGACCAAAAGGAGAGTGCCGAGGTGCTTCCGAGAGATGCGGGAGAAGTATGAGCGGGAGGTGGAGCCGAAGCTGGTCAAGAGGAAGCGTTCGCCCTCCACCAAGCCTTCCAAGCGGGTCAAGAAAGGCACCTAGGCACTAGCATGGAGGCAGGTCCATTTCACCAATTCAGGAAAGGTCTTTCCACTGCATATATACAGGCTGGAACTAGTTTCCCCTATCATCCCTGTGCATAGGAAGCAGCCTCCATTGAGCTCTGTGAACTGGATTTCTACGGAGGCCAGGTAGTTAGTGCCCTTGTTAGGAGATAATGTGGACGTCTCGGAGAAGTCAAGTGACTGGCTTGCTGGATATCGACGATATCTACGGCCCTGGGGCAGGCCACTACCCCAGACTGACAGGCTGCTACTTCCCGGACTTCGCTCTCTACAAGATCTCCCTGTTCGCTCAGTCTCCAGACTCTACCGTCCGCCTGCAATTCGCCAAAGAACTGAGCCACACAGCCAAGGAACTAGGCAGGTTCGCTACTGACTACCTACCTCCCCTCCTGCTGACCCTAGTAAGACAGTACTCAGAGCCACGTGGAGACCCAGGTGAGACTCACAGCTCTGAGACAACTGGAGCGAGTGTGCACAGCGCTAGGGCAAGTAGCGGCCACGTAGCATGGAACGCTAACTACACGTCTGGCGGAGGCGCTGGTAGGCATGATGACGGAGGGACTGAAGGACAGAGAGGGGGAAGTCGCGGAAACTGCGTGTGAGATGCTGGGTCGAGCTGGACAAAGACTGTGCGAGCAGGGCTACCGCAGTGAAGTGCTGGTGGGACTGTTGGGAGTGGTGCACGGCGGAGAAAGTCAGCAGGGCAAGTTGATGGGAATCCACTTGCTGTGTGAACTGGCTCCTTCCTTCGGCAAAGAGTTAACCAGGCGCTTCATCGTTAACGAACTTCTTTCAATTGCAGACGACCTTGGCACCGCAGACAAGCGGGAAATCGCAGAGCACTTCCACAGCCTGTGGAGCCAAGTAGACGCAGGGGCCTTCCAAGCCAAGCTAATGCCGATGTTCGGGAAACTGGTGGGGTACAGTGACGGCTTAGTGAGACAGGCCACTGTGTCTGGCTTCGCTGAAGGACTGAAAGCAGCAGAGGAGCAAGGCATATTGTCAGGAGTGTCTGCTGACTTCACAAGGTGGTTCCACCTGCTGTTGGAAGACAAGTCTCGCTCAGTGCAGCAAGCCGCTTGCTTGGCTCTCCCAGTGGTTCTCTACCGTCTGCACTCTCCCAGTCCTCTAATGCCTGTCTTCCTAGAGACCTTCTCCAAGACTAGCTCCAAGGAGTACATACAGATCTGCGCAGAGTGCTTGCCTGGCCTCATAGCCCTCTACGGACGCGGAGAGTGGCCGAGCTTACGACTAGTCTACACGAAGACCCTGGCCAAGGCAGAGGGAGAGGGCCTGAGAATGTTTGCTGAGGGAATCTGGAAAGTGGCGGAGGCGCTGGGACCAGACATCACGGACAGAGACTTAGTGCCTGTATTTAACGAACTACACAAGACGAAAGCACTGCGGATGGTACTAATCAATCACCTGGACAGGTGGATAAAGGCGCTCCCGGAAGACGAAAGGGAAAGTCTCATCAGTTACCTGCAAGCCTTGGCTGCTTCCAAGGACTGGAGGGAAAGAGCACTTCTCGGGCGTGAGTTAGGCCAACTCCTGCCTATCTTTTCCTCAGTGTTCTGGGAAGCACTACTGCGCCTGTGCCTCACTCTCGCCATGGACCGCTGCGACCAGACCAGCGCCCAGTCCTGCCTCGGCCTTTCTGAAGTGCTTTCCTTCCTCCTAGCCTCAGGACCCGAAGCTGCAGCCACTGGTATGGACTTGGTGAAGGCTTGGGCGAGTGGAAGGACCTGGACAGTGAGGAAGCGGTTTCTACGAGTGATGAAGGGACTGGACTTGCGAATGCCTGAACTGGCAGACTTGAAAGAAGAGGTGAAACGCCTTGCTTTCGACCCTGTAGCGAACATCCGAGTGTTAGTCGCTGAAATCGCTGTTGCATATACAGACTTTGCAGCCATACGGAATGAGTACAGACGAGAAACAGACATTGATGTGAGCAGAACCATCGCTCTCGCCTACGATGAAAAGGCGAGCAGCCAAGTCCTGCTGCCCGCCACAGTGCACAGCCGCGCAATGGAGCGCACGGGCGAGTCTCGGCTGGAGCTACTGGTGGAAGGCAGGAGCGAGAGTGCAGAACTGCTTCCTAGCGAGGTTTCGCTGGACGAGTTCGGGTTTCCGGAGTCAGACTAGCCCTGCTTACTGCAAGCCACAGTTCTATCCCTCCCTCTTCACCTTCCTCGGAGTGAGTATTTTGCTTGCACACGCTACATGCAGGGGCGTGTCTTCCGGACTCAGTCTCAGTCTCTCCGCCTTCTCAGTCTCCGCGAAAGCCTTCAGTCTTTTCCATACCCCAATAAACCTGTCCATTGAGATAGCCAAGTCCTCCAGCACTTTCTTCCTCAGTTCTCCGGTTAGTCGCACAAGCACTTCGACTTTGCACTCTGAGAGGACGGAGTCTTGTCGCATGAGTTCGGGGGAGTCGGGGGACTCGTTGGAACTGGTGCTGTCCTCTGCGCGGCCGGGAAGGAAGGCAGGCTTGAGGAAGGGCTCGATCCAGTAGGTGGTGATTGGAGACTTGCGGCTGCGAGAGGAATCCGTTTCATAGAAAGTCACTTCTTTGTCTCCATTGGGGAAAGCTTCGATTACGCAAATGGCGGTCATAATGGTGAAAAGGCCTCTGTTTTCCACAGTAAATTCCACGACCCGTTCCTCCGGACTGGGACTTTCCAAATGCTTGATGCTGGTAAAGTGGGTGTTCCACTTCTTAGAAAGCGCTGGAAGGACCACGCAGTCCACAATACGCTGGGCAGAGGCTTTGACTGAGGAAAGAGTGACTCGCATTTCCAACTCTCCACCCACTCTTCTCTGCTCTACTCTCAGTCCGTCCCCACTTTCCATCTGCACCCATTGTCCCTCACTGTCTCCTTCAACGCTTTTCCTCACTAGCATAGTCCCTTGCACCCAGTTGGTAAAGGCTTCCCTGGCTTCCTCACTCCCGTTCAAGACCAAAGTCCAGTTCCTTGGCTGAGCAGCTTGGTAGTGGTCGTGAAGCAGGGAAAGGACAGAGAAGGCGGCCTGGCTGCCGTCCCCGGGGAAACGGCCGAGGAGATGTTGGTCTAAGTGCATGGAGCTGAGGGTAGCAACGGGGAGGTGAACAAGGGCGGATTTGAATTCCGACGCACTGCGACTGAGACTCGCTGAAACTGCCTTGGAAATAATCTCCAGTGCTAGGCTTCCGCACACCTCGTCTCCTACTAGTTCCACCAGTTTCCCCACAATTGTGCCTACATATTCCCTCCGCACTGTCCTCTTTGCTCGGAAGAACCTCGAATTGAACGTGTCCAGTGCACTCACCTTGTTGTCCTGCTGCCTCACCAGCCTGCTTTCCAGCATTAACACCAGCATTTCCCCTTCATTCGGCCGTTCAGGCTTGCCCTCAGTGTCCGCCTTTACCACTATTTGCGGCGTTTCTGTTGCAGATACTCCTAAGAACTCTAGCAAGACAGGGAGCAGTTCAGCCTCAATAGCCACTACTCTTAAATAGCTTTCCAAAGCTGCAGTCCTGTAAGCCACTATCTCTGGGTCCAGACAATGCACTGTTTTCTTGGGGAACTCAGCAAGTTGGACCTTGGAAATGTGCTGGAGCTGGCGGTGCAGCTGCTTGAACTGCTTGTAGCGGCGATTGGCGATGTAGGTCTTCGAAGGAAGGACTACATGCACTTCGTATTCCTGTCTGGGAAGTACCGTGTAAGAGGAGGACAGGAGGGAGTGGCGGGCAACTAGGTGGGACTGAGGGATGGAAATTTCGAAAGAAGAGGCAGACATCGATGCTATTTACAGAGAGAACTACTCAAAGGGTGGCTACAGCTCTCTAAGCACCCGATAAGCAGGGAGCTACCCCACTCTTTTGCTGCCCAGCAGAGACAGGGGAGTCACAGACCTGCGTCTCTTACTGCCAACTCCTATACTTTCTTTAGACCTCGCTGAAGGTCTGGCTTCTCCTTTAGGACTGGGGAAATGCAGGCGGGTCCGGACTTCCACCTCTTTGTGAGGGCTTGCGATGGTCAAATAGGGATGCAGAGTGTGGGGTTTGGGAGTGAGGTGCACAGACTTGGGAGAAGTGGGTGTGAAGAGAGCAGTGGGATGTTTGTTGGATAGGAACAATTTGCGATTAGCAGTGCTGCTTCTATGTTTTCTGCTCGAGTCTACGGGGTAATCAGGCCTCCGATGGGTCAGTCGCTTCCTCCGAAGTGGACTAACCGAAGTGCAAATGGGCGAAACTGCCCTTTTCCCGCCATCCGGCTTCCTTTCCCTCACAAACTGCAGTCTCAGTGTTCCCTCTCCCCTGCTTTCCTCTCTCTCCTCAGTAGCGCCTAGGAGCAGAGGCGAGGGCACTCCTAGTCTTTCCACTAGTCGGGGACTGGGCAGAGCCACACTGCATTGACTGTCTTCGTTGTCTAGCCAGAGACGGAAGGGAGACTTCACCTCAGCCATGGAAAGATTAGAGGAGGGAAACATAGACATGGTGGGCTTTTACTCACAGCAATTTTGCTAATTTTAACGCTTCTCACTAGATTATTGACGACTGAAATAGTTGTAAAGGGAAAACTCCAGAGACACTATTTCCCTGCTTCAATTTGACTTTGTGGGAACTAAACACTGTATTTCCTACAATATCAGTCCTCTCAAACAGCTCTCCCTACTAGCAAGAAAAGAGTGGTACTACTGACTACGGACTAGCCCAGTCTCACGACTACAGGGGGCAGGTCTTCCTCCTCCTCCTCCTCCGAAGCCTCCTTTATCACAGTCCCACTGGTTTCCCTGCTCTGTGGAGTTTCCACCGCTTCCCCCAGTCCCTCGAGCAGTCCGCCCAGCGCCTGGATTTCCCACAAAGTCTGTCGCTCCAGTTCCTCCGCCACTTCCTCCCTCTCCTCTCCCTCCCTGTACTGCTCCCAGATCGCTTGTCTGTACTCCACCGCCTCTGCAATTTTGGCTATGCTTTCCCTAGTCCTGCTTCGCTCTGTGTGGACTAGGGCCTGGAAGGATGCGAATTGGAGGGAAAGACGCTCCAACTCCTGCTCGTGAAAGACCTTGAGGTGGGTGAAAGCTGCTTCCAAGCGGTCCCTTTGCTGCTCCACCTGGGCCACACTGCCCTGTCCTTGCAGCACTGCTAGGAGCTGCTGAAGCAGGGAGATAGGGAATGGCAGGCTCTGGGAAAGCGCACTATTCAGACGTCGTTGCAGCTCTAGACCGGATTGCAGTAGTCCAGGCAGGACTTCCAGCTTTGAAATCAATTGGAACAGACCTGTTTGGCTGCAGTTGCTGTCCGCTTGTAGTTCGGAAAGGAGGAGGTCGCGCTCCCTTCGCAGCTTTTCGGCGTCGGTTTGGATGAGGAGATTGGGCAAGTTGCTGTCTGGACGGAGACTTCGGGCAGTTTCGAGTAGGGCTTTTAGGCTGCTGGCGTAAATTTCCATTAGTGCTTTGCACTTTCGCTCTGAATTGGGGAGAAAAGTCAGTGCATCTCTCACCCTGGCGCAGACTTCTACACAGTCCTCCACCTCTTTCTTCCACCTCCTCCACTCTCCTTCCCCTCCTTTCAACTCCTCTACCAGTGCTTCCACATCAACGTCGCTTCTAACCAGCAAGGCCTGAACAGCCTTGGCAACATGTGTGAGAAGAGCCTCCAGAGAGGACGCTGGGAGGGGCTGCTGGGTGGCGGAGAGGGCAGCTTCGAGGGAGGAGTTGGTCTCTTGGAGGGAGAGGAACTGCTGCTGAAGGGAAGTGATAGAGACTTGGAGCTGCCTTTCCCTCTCTTCCCCACTAATAACCTCCAGCTGGTCTCTCAACTGTTGAACCTCTCTGTAGTCCTCGCACTGCACAGCCACACTCTTGGTCACTTTCCTCCTCTTCAGCGTCTCTAGCAGACTGCGAGTCAGAGTGGCTTCTTGGGCCTGTCCGCGGATGGTTTCGTCCTTTTCCTTGAGAAGGAGTTGCAGACGGGTCAGTTCTTTGAGGAGAGTGGAAACGGCTTCTCCTGCTTTTGCTTCTACGAGTGCGCATTTTTCTTCTGCGGAAACTCGCTTTTTCTCCATATCGTCCTTAGCTCTGGCCAGTGCCTCCTTATAGTCCTCCACACAGCTCTGCAGTGTGCGGACTTGCTCCGCAAGGCTCTGCTCCTTGTCCACCAGCCTCTGCCTCAACTCCTGCACCTGCCTGGCTAAGTCACTTTTCGACCCCGATTCCGCTGTTTCTATGGACTTTACCCTGGCTAGCTCTCCTAAGAGGCGGTCGTTTTCCTGCTGTAGAGCAGTGGCTTGTGCCTTGGAAGCAGCTTCCAGTTGTTTGTACTGCCGTTCCCAGTTCTCTCGCTCCTGACTCCAGGCCTGCTGCGAGGATATTTGCAGCTTCTGTGTCTTTTCCAGCATTTCCATGAGTATGTCCTTCTCGGTCTTCAAAGAGTCGGTGTGGCTTGCAGAGTATCGCAAGGGAGTGCGGTTCGAAGGCTGCTTTTGCTCCTGGACTGTGCTGAGTCGCCGCATCACTACATCTCGGAAGTTGCCCTTGCTTGCCATTTGTATTGCTGCAGTAGACAACTGGTCCGCTCACTGCAATAGCTGTCCTATTGGTACTGCGAACTCGAGTGGGTGCAGGGAATAATAGGCAGGTATGGCGACCAAACTGACTGTGCTGCTCAGCGCAATCCACCAGCAGTCCACTCCCACCGGCTTCCACCTCTCTACCGCCCAGTTCCGAGGTCTGGAGCTGTACAACCAGTCCACTCTCACTCTGGTGACCCATTTCAAAGCAGCTCAAGCGGCCTACGCCTCACTTCAACACCACTACGCCAAGGACTGGGCGGAGTCCATGCTCCTCATCAAGGCTGCGAGTGAGGAAACAGTGGCTCAGGTGTCTGCCCTGTGCACTACTACTCAGGAGATGTTGAAGTTCGTGGATAGGGAAATCAGGAGGACGTTGAAGCCTGTGATCCCGACGAGTATCATTTTGTCCAATCTGCAGTACCCGGTGATGAGTGATTTGGTGGATTTGGACTCGCCCAAAGGAGGACAAGTCAGTGCAGCGGCGGACTCAGAAGTCCGTCACTCAGACGTTACCAAGGCAGACCCCAAGCCAAACTCAGACCACCCTTCCAAACCCTCTGAATCCAGCGGCAAGACCGACCACATCCAACTCCTCATCGGCACTCTCGAAACTCTGGGCAAAGACCTAATGAAGCTGCGCAACCTCCTCCACGCCTTCTACTACAAAGCAGGCGGCAAGCCCGCTCTCCACATCCGCTCCAACTCACACGATACAGTGCCTTCCATCTGGGGAGACGCAGAAATCATAGACGGGGGAGTCAGTCCACTGGGAGCCTCGCTGGCCCCAGACTTTTCCTTCTCAAAAGCTGCTTTTACGGAAGACCTCAAGAATGTGCTGAATGTAGGCGACCAGGACCTCTTTTCTACGAAGCAAAGGGCGAAGTTGGTGGCGGGGATTATGGATCTGGAGAAGAGGAAGCGGGAAACGCCGCTACCGTCGAGTGCGAGGCGGGAAATCAAGAAGGTGGTGGATAGGGGCCATTTTAAGCTGGACTTGGATCAAACGATGCTGAGGAAATGCATGGTGACGGAGGACCTGCCCATTACTATCAGAGAAAAGCTAGTTTATGAGTACATCAACTCCAGTCGCCAGTCCTCCCGCAAGAGCGTCACCATCGAAGAACTGCTGAAAGTGCGGCAGACCAACCGACATGAAACCGACAGCTCCGCACTGCCTTCCCTCGACGGCCTGCTCTCAGCCACTCCAAAGGCCAAGAAGGAGTTCGAAGTGTCCGCTGCTTCCTACACCAACTCCCTCTTTTCCAAGCCACAGGCTCCACTGTGCTTGTCTCCTGAGGAACTGCCACAAGAAGCGGAGATACTGAACTCTTCGCTCGCTTCGACGATTGACGAGAAGATGGAAGAAAAGCGGAAATCAGAGGCGAAGCAGCGACTACCAGGGATCTGGGGACAGGGAGATATGCTGGGTAGCGTCTATCTGCCACCTATCGGCTCATCCAAGCAGCCTGAAAAGCGACTCAAGCGCTCTGTATCCAACGTTCCGCCCAAACTCCACGGAAGAAAGCCACGAGCTCTGCCCAGAGTGCAGTCCAGAGAGATAAAGGAGACCCGGGAGCCTGCCAGACGCAAGGTGAAGCGAGTGAACTCGGTGGAAAACGAAGTAGGCCGGGGAAGAGCCAAGCACAAGGCGGGGAGAAGTGCTGGGGAAGACGTTTCAGTGTAGCTTGCCTAGTCCTAGCCTCTACTGCATGCGCAAGTCCACCACGTCTCCTACTGAGCTCAGTTCCACTTCCACGTCTCCAGCGGACACCACGGAGTCTTCCAACTCGTACACTTTCGCTCGGTCGGGGATTTCGTCTGCTTCGAGTTCTTCGGTTATGAACACTCCGCCTTCTTCCAGCTGGGCGCCTAGGGCAAGTCGGTCTGCGGCTTCAATCAGCACTAAGGGAGCAACGATGCTCACTACGCGGTTTTTGGGGTAGGGTAAGGGCTGGCCGTGGCTCCAGGGACTGAGGTTGGAGCGGTCCACTACGCCCTGAGTGATATCCTCCAACAAGACTAAAGGCCCTTCTTCAGTCAACTGCAGCCGAATCACTTTGTCGAAATACGGGTCCCGCCGCTTGAACCTGAAATAAAAGAACATAATCAGATAGGAAGTAAACAAGTTCCCAACATGCACACAAACCGACACCCACGGCATCAGTTCCAAGTAGAACACCCCACTTATAAGACTACCACTGAGCAGCGTTATCAGCAGTAGCAGGGATATGCGGTATATGCGGAACATGCGCAGTCTCGTCCATACTGGAGTGCTGACTGGGTCGATCCCTGCCTGCGCGATTAGTTGGATCTGCTTGGTAAGTTTCCGGCAGTTGTGGGATATGTTGGAGCAGAAGTGCTTGAGCAGGAGCATGTACAGGCCGCCTAGAATGAAGTAGATCACAGACCCGAAGAGTTTGTACATCCACAGGAGCACTAGCAACACAGCCCATATAATCGGTGAATTGCGCTTCAGCGAGGGTTTGAAGCCTTTGCGACATATCCCCAGTCCTCCAGTCGACAGCTCAATGATGGAGAAGAACAGGGACTCGGCCAGGGAGTAGAAAATGTAACTGATCAGAGCCAAGTTTTCATTAGGGACTCCTTCGTCTGAGTAGCGGTACCAGAACTCCGTCTCTATGTAGCTATATATTGTCCACAGTGAGGCGTCCACTATGAGAATGACTTGCACTATGGCTATCTCCCGCTTGCGACTGACGATCCAAGACAGTAGCCAGAGGCCGAGGGATACTGACCAGGCTATCCGAAGGGCGTTCATGAGATACTTAAACTCCAGATAACCCACACTCAGGTGTTCCCCTCCTGGGTTCATCACAATATAATCTACATCGATTTCCACCCTCGCATGGTTGCAGTTGGTGACTACGAACCAATAGTAAGTGGTGCGGTTGATTTTGATATCCATGCTGACAGTGTTGACTATGTCGGGAGTGGTACTGTTATCGCAAGGTTCGGAAGCGTTGAAGGAAAGCGCATCACAGACTTCTCTGGAACAGTCGGTTGTCAATTTGGTCTTTGCAGGCACACAGTGACTTGGGTCACATTTGAGAGTTTCGCAGGCGGCAAAGTCACAGACCGCAGTAGGACAGCTGGACAGACTGCACACAGGCAAGCACTCCGACTCAGCATCAGTGTCTTTAGTGTGATTTGCAAAGGTAGGCTGGGTGATGGCATACTTAAAGTCACAGCCGAGGTAGTTGCCTGAAGCCCCGCTGTCCACAACACAATAGTTATCATCAAAGGCATCATTCAACCGGTCACGTTGTTTGGAAGTACAGAGGTAAAAACCCACAGTGGAGTCTTCTGGGGCTTTCACAGAAGCACTTTGACTGACTGTCCCGCCCTGCTCGAAGCCGAACCACATGTAGGAGTAGTGCGTTTCGTTTTCGCTCAGTTCAATACTCGTCGAGTCCTTGATTCCCACGACCAAGCCAACTCCGCACAGCAGACAAAGCAGCATCGCCATTATAAGCCTATGTGGCTACTTGGACTTCTTCTTCTTCCTCTTGGAAAGCGTCACATCCAACTGAGCCACTTGCTTGCACAGCCATCCCTTCGACTTCAGCTCCATGAAGTACTTCGCGAGCTGTCGAGCCTTCGCGTTCTTCAGCAAGTTCTCGCGTAAAGGCTGGTTCAGAGCCACTTTCATCACTTCGTCTAGGGAGTCGTCATAGCGCAGCACATGAGCGAGGTGTTCCCTCTTCTTTTGCCGTAGTTCCACCAGCTTCTTCACTCCCTTGCCCCAGAAAATCACGCTTTGTCCCCGCACTTGGTAGTCGTTCTCCACGAGTTCGGAGCGGACGTTGCGGACGTCTACGCCTAAGGCTCTGCAGAGTGTCTCGACCCGGACGAGTTGCATGTCTTCGGACTGTCTGCAGGAGCGACACAGAGGTCGGTTGGTGCGGGGACAGATCAGGCCCAGGTTGTCGTCTTGGATTTTGCAGTGGCAGAGGAAGCAGGAGGACCTGTGCACTCGCAAGTACTCCTCCCTTGCAGATCGTTTCCCCTTCTTTCCCTGCAGCAGCGGTACCCACAGTTCATCTCTCCAAGCCGCTTCGTACCAACTCTTGGCAGTCCCTGCAAGTCCCAGCACTTCCTTGGCACTGAGGAATTGCAGTGCAAAGACCAGTGCTTCCGAGGCAGGGGAGGACTCAGTGGCGACTCCTTTCTTGATAGCAGGGACCTGTATGCCTAGTTGTTTGTTGTGGTCGGCGATCCACTTTTTTACTACGCGGCAGTTCTCGGGGTAGACTGTGCGGATGCTGAGACTGCTGTCGTCGAGGTGGAGGAAGGCGGGGAAGATGTAGCAGTCGCGGTGGTAGTAGTCGCCGCGCCCTGTTTCTGACAGCACCACTTCAAATTGCTTGATAGCGCGTCCGCATTTGACACACTCATCGGACAGTCCATCCTCCGCCACCAGCTGGAACCTTCCCTGTTTCCCTAACATTACCAGGGCCATCCTAGGGCTTTCGGCGTGTTTGCATAGAGCCTGACTATCGGATAGCTTTGAGAACTAGGTATTACTGCGGCTACAGCCGTTCACTACTTGTCTTTAAGGCGGCCTAAGCTCTCCTTCTGCAGTTTCTACTGAAACCTGTAGACTTAGACTTCATTTTCCACATCGTTAGACATAGTTTTGTACATCTATAATTTTGAAATGGTGGAGAACAACTGGCGGTGGTGCTGTAATTGCCAAGGATTGTTCTTCGGCGGCCATCAATCGACTTCTGTTTGTCCTGTTGGAGGAAAACATGATGCCACTCAAAGTTGGGATTTCTACTTGAATCATTCCGGTGAAAAAGGACAGGACAACTGGCGGTGGTGCATTAAGTGCAGAGGATTGTTCTATGCTGGTCATACGACTACAGGAACTTGCCCTGCTCGAGGGGGTCATGATTACAATTTAAGTTTAAACTACAGCTTGAAGCAGTACGACGGTGAGACGGGTCTGCACAACTGGAGATGGTGCCAGAAGTGTAGAGGACTGTTTTATGCTGGGTTTAACAATGGGTTTTGTCCTGAGGGTGGGGCACATGACCGCGGTAATAGTCGGGACTATAGCTTAGTATATACACGCCGCTAAGCCTACCAAATAAGCAATTTATCTATGAACATTAAACTTCCATGGAAATCTAAAGGCTTGAGCAGATCTGAAATTTACCTATATCGCCTCTATAGTGTGTCCGCATCCTCCGCCACCAGCCGGAACCTTCCCTGTTTCCTAATATTGCAAAAGTCAATATGTCAAGCAGACAGCTTCGAGAATTACTACTAGTACATCCGCTCGTACTATTCACTATTAGCCCCTATGACTCTGCTTCTATTGGGAAACTGAGGATTATGACTCCGTCTTCCCCATAGTTGAACAGCATTTTATACTACCTTAGTGTTTGCATTTTCTTTTCAATCGCTGCAACACACTTAATCACTCTCTGCATAGACGTAAAGTGGAAATTACAGGTATGTAACATAGTAATTTGAAATAACTTCTTTCCACAGTCAATACTCTTTGCTGATATAAGCTCATAGAATATCTGCTTCCTTGAGAAGATATCCGTACTTTTGTACAAGTCTATAAAAAGCAATGGGGCAACTGGACTGGCAACGATGCAAGAAGTGCCAAGGGTTGTTCTTCAGTTACTATCAAACTCCTATTGTCCTGCTGGAAGAGCACATGACCCCGCAGGTAGTGAAAACTACTTCTTGAATGCTCCTGATGATCGTGGGCAGAACAACTGGCGGTACTGCAGTACGTGCAAAGGATTGCTGGGCATCCGACTACAGGAACTTGCCCTGCTGGAGGGGGACATAATTACTCTGGGAGTGGGGACTACACCTTGAAGAGTTATGCAGAGGTGAACGCAACTGGATGTTATGCAAGCGGTGTAAAGGATCGTTCTTCGCTGGGAATCAGACTACAGGACACTGTCCTAAACGTGGGGACATGACTACACTGAGAGTTCGGACTATAGCCTTAGCTTCCAGGTAACAGGCCATAAATAAAGCCTAGTTACATATACCAATGCCACTTTCGCTAAAGTCTGCGCTCGAATCACCTTTGAAATCGTTCAAATTACAGTTCTCTTCACAGCATACCTTATTCGCTCCCAAATTGTTGGTGTACTTCACAGTTTGTCGATTCCTTCTATTTCTGCGGTCTGCACTTCCTAACCAGGCATCTTGGAAGGCTCTAAATAGTCGGCGGGGAAATCGCCACAGCGTCGTAATAGTGCAAAGTGAGAAAACTAAACCACAGATGGGAAAGGCTTTAGAGGGTTTCTTGAATAATTCTTACTTCCCTTCTCTTTTACTCCTCTCTCTACAGTTTTTGCCACTCTCCCCGATTTCGAAGAGTTGCAAGTCCCTCATCCCAGGTCACTTGAGAGTTGGAGTAGGAAGTAATAAAGTGCATATGGCGGATAAGAAGTTGAGAAGAGGAAGCAAACTGGACATAAAGCCTGTAGAGCCGCTCAAAGTCGTGGCAGCTCGCCGCAACTCCTGCATAGGCCTCGGGTCTAACTTATCAGGAGTGCCTCGGGACCTGCAAACCAACATCAAAGTCGCTGTTAGAATTCGGCCTATGACTATGCTGGAAGAGGTACAGTCTATGCAGGAACTGGACCAAGGCAAGAACAGCCTCATACAACTTCTTGGCACAGCTACTTTAGTAGTGGGTCCGCAGAAAGACATGTCCAGCTTCGACTATGTCTTTCCGCAGCATTCCACTCAGAAAGAAGTCTTCGATAGTGTGGGGTTGCCAATGATTGAGGATGTGCTGTTGGGGTATAATGGCACGCTGTTCTGCTATGGGCAGACAGGCTCGGGGAAAACTCACAGTATGATGGGAGGCAATATATATGACGAGCAGTCCAGAGGGATCATACCGAGGGCGGCAGAGGAGCTGTTCCGCAGGGTGGAAGACGATGAGGATGCAACGCAATGGACGTTTAAGTGCTCTATGGTGGAGGTTTATAAGGAAAAACTCAACGACTTGCTCAACCCCTTAGGCCAAAAGTTGAAGATTAAGGAAGACCCAAGGAAGGGAATATACGTGGAGGGACTGAAGCAGGTTTGTGTGGAGAGCCAAGACGAGCTACTCGAGGTCATATCTCTGGGGGAGCAAATGAGAACTGTGGCTGCCACTCACTGGAACGCAGTTTCCAGCAGAAGTCACCAAATCTTTATGTTGGAAGTGGAGCAGTTGCTGGAAAGCGAGATGGAGAAGAAGGGAATTTTGAACTTGGTGGATTTGGCTGGGTCGGAGAAGGTGACGTTTCACGGAATGTCTGATAGTGTATTGGAAGAAGCGAAGAAAATAAACCTCAGCTTGAGTGCACTGGGCAATGTCATCTACGCCCTCACTCAAGGCTACGAGCACATCCCCTACCGCAACTCCAAACTGACCCGTCTGCTGCAAGAATCCTTGGGCGGGAACTACAAAACCACAGTGCTGATTACCCTCTCTCCGTGCTGTATGGCCATCGATGAGTCCATCAGCACACTGAAGTTCGCTCAGAGAGTAAAGCGGATCAAGAACTGTGCGAAGGTGAATGTGAAGAGACCTGTCGAGGAGTACATCACTGCGATAGCGCAGTTGAGGCAGGAACTAGCGAAGGTATACAAGGAAACTGCTTCCCTGCGCTCTCAACTCGCACTCTCCAGCTCTCCCAACCACTCTCCAGTGAAACTCTCCATCTCCCCTAGCCAAGACTCAGTCCAACTCCCCTTTGACACCCTCAGTCACCTCGGGTTCCCGCCCCCTCTCTTCTCTGAGAAACTGCACATCTGCAAGCACACCTGGGATGCGAGTGTAGGGGTAGAGAAGGAGAGGAGGTACTCCGAGCCTGTGGCCAGGGACTCTGTGGACAAGCAGAAAACTGCAGTTTTGAGCACTTACCAAGAAGATTTTCAGCAACTGGCTCGATTTTACGAGAATAAGGACTCTTTGCAGGCGGTGAAGACTGCAAATCTGTCGAGCGAGCTGGATTCACTCCGCGCGCAGCTGAAGTATATGCAAGAACAGCAGGATAAGGCCAAACTCAGTCTTCTTAAGACGGAAACTGCCTGTCACGAACTCAAAGAAGACAATGCAAGACTCAAACTGCAGGTGTCAACAGGAGTCCAAGAAACTCAATAGTTAAGAGAAAAGGCGAAGGCGAAGGGAAGAGTAATCGCTGAGCTGAGGGAAAAGCTGGGGGAAGTGGAGTGGAAATGCAGGGAATTGGCACGGATGAGTGAGGGAGAAGACAGTTCCACTGAGTATGAGTTTGAAGCGGCGGCGGAAAGGAATGACGACAGTCCTGTCACAGCAGAAGATGAGGAGATATGGGTAGACTCGTTCTACTCGCTCATCAAAGTATACAGCCTGGAAGAATCCCCCTACCTGAAAAGCGTGGAGAGAGTCCTAGAAGACCAAAGTCAGCTAAGTTTGGAGTTTAAGCTGTTCAAACTGAGGTGTGGACTGCTGACTGCAGCCCAGGTGAATTGCGGGTTGGGCGCAGTGGTGCATACTCTGAGTTGGAAAAACACACTGTGGAGACAGAAGTATGAGCAGGCGAGGCAGCGGTGTGAGTACCAGCAGGACACTATCACGGCTATGGAGGTTGTGATGGACTCGCTGCATGAGTCATATCTGAATCTAGCCAGGAAGGTGGAAAGGTTCGAGCCTGGCGACAGGCTGTTAGCGCAAAAAGAGGGGAAAGCGTTTGTGAGGAAATGTGTCCGTATTCCTACAAACATCGACCACCACCCTCGGATCGCCTCTTTGCTCTCCAACTTCGCGAGTGAAGAAAGTCTGCATCACAACCCAGACCTCTTCCTGCACGGCTCCTCTATGCAGCACCTCCAACAAGCGTTCAGCCAAGCCCAGCTTGAAGTCCAACACTCCAACAGTCTTATCGACGCTTTGGAAGCTAAGACAACGGAGAGAGTGCGGAGGGAAGCAGCGGCTTGGACGGGCTGTATAGTGCGGACTAGAAAGGTGTATGAGAGGGAGTTGCTCAGGAAGCAGAGGGAAGTGGAGAAAATGTGTGTGTCGCTGGGCGCTTTGGCAAGTCAACAGGTGGATTTGGAGTTAGTCGCAGAGAAAACAGAGAGACGACAGAAGGGGAGGAGCATGCACAAGTGTATGGGAGATGAAGGAGTACTGGACACGGAGGAAATCTAGTCCTCATAAAGATGGAAATTAGAGGGCGGGTTCCTTCGCATGCTCTAAGGAGTTGGTAGGGCTGCAGAGTACCCTGGGAGTGCAATAAGTCGAGAAAATTTCATAGATTCGAGCAAGCAACAGGCTAAGTCTTCGTTTCAGCCTCAGAGAGGGTGCTATTCCTTCCAATAGACAAACACCTCAGTTAGAAGTAGCACTACTAGATTTAGAGAGCCTAGACATAGAGACCTTTATCTATCCATCTTCCTATAATCACCAACCATCGTCCCCATTTTCTAGCATCTACACACTTCCTCCCTACTAAATCTCCGACATGCTCTCCACAAACTCAACTCGAAGCCCACATCCGCACTCCAGAGCAGTATTTCAGGAAGAAGCAGCCTGTACAAGGGGTATGAGTGAGGGAACTGCTGAGTTGAGGAAACAAAGGAATGGGTGAGTCTCTGGTTTTGACGAGTAATGTAGAGAACTACATGGAGAAGTGCAGGGATACGAAGCACTAGATCTCGATTAATCATAATTAAGCACAAACTAAAGGACTTGAACACTGGGATGGCGATACATCATTCTGTGCATACGCACAGAGGCCTGCGGAAGCGGCGTGAGCGAGCGATGTCTTGTCATTTGCATTTTCGACCTTCCACTGTCCCTATGAGCAGCCAGCAAAGTTCTAACTCTCGACGGCTGTCGGCACCTTGCAGCGTTAGGCGTCTCCTCTTCCTTCATCATTCTCCACAGCAGTTCTTCATACGGACTTCCACTCTCCGGAAGTCTCTGCAACCGTGCAATTGGCCGACTCACTAATGACTTCTTGAGAGACACACGTGCAACACCCATACTTTCATCCTTCATTTTCGCTAAGTCTGCCCAAGTTTCCGTTTCTTCCCCTTCTCTGAGCATGTGGCGAAGTTCGTTCCTGGCGAGAGAGGAGGAGCTGGAGTGGTTGCGTCTGGAGGGGTGCAGCGAGTGCTGCAGAGTGTCTCGAGTCGTGGTTTTCTCAGAGGTGAGGAATGAGATCGGAGAGTCGTCAGCGGCTGTAGGACTGTGCATGTGGAGATACAGGTCTGGGTCGCAGACTAGAGGAGGCAGGGGATTGCCTGGCTCGAAGGCAGGCTTAGGGGTCTGCGGCAGTACGATATCTGGCTCAGGACTTTTAGGGTTGATAGGGTGGGAGGTGAAGGGACTGGCGGGCGCTTGGTAGCGACTGCTGTCTGCTGCCTTGGGAGAGACAGAGACTCTGGGTATGGAAATGAGGGAAGTGGAGCGGTTTCCTGCGAGTTTCCGTCCTTCCGGCTCCCTGTCTTCCTCACTTTCACTCACTATCGACTCCAAGTGTCGGGCTCCCGCTCGGCCCTTCCTTTGTTTGCGCACCGACTGCAGCGGCGCTCCTTTCCCAAATAAAGCAGGTTTCGAGCCATATATAGCTTTCGCCAGTTCATCAGGCTTGCCCGGCTTCACAGGCTTCGCTGCAGGGACTGTGTGGGTAAGGGGACTGATCAGGGTGAGCTGAGTACCATACAGGCTGCCAATGTCACTGAAGCGGTCAGCCTCCGCAGGGAAAGGGAACTCCTCTATAGGGTCTGGAGGCCTTGTGATAGCAGTGGGAGGTGGACAAGCCTCGATTTCGTCATTCCCCCTAGTCACCTTTATTACCAACGGCGGGAAAGCCGGGCCTACTTCCCACCCCAGTCCTACCGAGCTCTCCAGATGCTCATTTCCCTCTGCTTCTGAGACGGGAGTAGGCAGCTGTCCTTCTGTCAGGTCCTCTGAGCAGGTGAGATGGAGCGGAGGAGTTGGCTGTTTGTGGTTGGTCCAGGTAGAGATGTGTCGTTGGGTTTCTTCAGTTAGAGTGGTGGTGAGCGGAGGACAGTGGTCAATATCGCTCGGAAAGGCCGTCTCAGACACTGCTATTGCCGCTGCATCGACAGACCTATGGACAAATCTCTCCAAATCCTCAGGCCCAATTCCACACTCAAACCGCCTATACATCCCTTGATAATTGGGCAGAACATTGGCATACGCCAGTACTCCTCCAAGCCCTAAGCGCACACAGAAGTCTAGGAGGACGCCACAGGCCCACTGGTTGAGCACTGCGAGCGGGGAAAGACGGGGCAGGGTGTAGAGGCTCCAGAGAGCTGTGAAGGTGGAGAGAATCAGCAGGAGGAGTAGCAGAGACTCGAGAAGAATAGGGAAGGAAGGGGTGGAATTTGGAGAAGGAGCTGGCGAAGTATGAGTATTGCGGAATGTTAACTCCTGCCTTTCCCCCTTGTCCTCCCCTATTCCAGTAGTGTCCACGTCTCTGCACTCCAGTTCCTGGCTGACTCGATACGTCCTGCCTCTGAATTTCCAATTCACACTCCTCACAAAAGCCCACTCCACCAGCAGCAGCACAGCCAGTCCTACAGCAGAGTTGAGGAGGGCCTGCAGGATAGTGAAGCCGGGGGTGAAGTCAGAGGAAGGGGACAGTTCGTCTGAGACAGAGGCGGACAGGAGCAAAAGACTGAGGAAAGAAACTGTCAGGAGGGAGTGGAGAGGGGGCGGAAGGTCGAATTGCAGGTCTGAGTAGCTAAAGGCGCCAATAGCAGGAATTAAGCGCTTTGAGGCCTGTGCGAAGGTCAGTCTCTGCGAGCCCTGGGCCACTTCCTTCAAATCCCCCTCAAACGCCTGGGAACAGTACACATTGCGCAGAGCCTTGAACACTCGCAAAGTCCTGCTCAGACTAACGACCGACAGAAGCACCATCCCCGTCCAGAGAGCGATCAACACCCAGGCCCACTCCTCCATATATCTTTACCCAGTTCACATATCGATGAACTGGCGGAAACAGACGAATTAAGGAGTGAACTCAGCTATTTGGTCGGACTTTTGACTGGCTTCTTGCAACGGGCTTTGAGCCACTTGAGCAGGACTAAGCGCAGGTCGGCAGCCTTGGGAAGGAAGGAAATCAGGTGAGCGGAGGCTCGGAAAGGACGACTCAGGTAGTCCTTCTGTCTCTGCTTCGCATTCTGCATCTCCTTGAAGATGATTGCCGTCTTTTGACTATCGTTGATGTGTATGAACCTTCTGGCCTTGTCCCCTTTCCTGCCCCTGCGTTCCTCTTCCTGAGCTATTACCCTGTCCCACAGGACCAGCAAATGACGGAAATAGTACTGCTCCATCGCCCTCCGTTGCTTCCAGCTCTGCTGGATCCGCAGAACTCTGGACACTGTGCGCAGACAGGCGATCGAGACTCTGCCTTGGTCTATTGTGTCGAGGAGGCAGTGGAAGATACGTTTGTGGACTTGTTCGTAGGTGTGATAAGCTGAGAGACGCAGAAAGAGGAGAAAATGGTGCACGGCAAGTGCTGTTTGGCGGACAGAGAGGGAGAACTGCGGCTCATACTTGCGTCTATATACTCTCTGAAAGCGCTGGCAAGTCATCGACTTCTGCAGATTCCTCACAGTCGCGAACTTGCAGCCCAGAAAGCGGGCATACAGCAGTCTCGACTGGGTAGCGAAGGTCAGCAGTCTCAGCCACATCTCCTCAAACCGCTGTTTCCGCCTCAATATCGCAGTAATGCACAGGGACTCTTCAACTGCAGAAGCCCGTCTTTCCGCCCGCTCATTGAGCTCCGTGGCCCTGGTTTTCAGGTCTTTCTCCAACTCTGCTCGTCGAAACTTCGCTTGAAAGTGGCGATTTTCGTTGATTTCCCGCATGTCTAAAGAGCAGTTTTGGGTGCTGAGTCGCTTGTTGGCCTCGATGAAGTCCACACTTTGGGATAGGGAGTGAGTTGCTTCCTTTGCAGGGCGGACAGGCTGGGAAAGTGCGAAAACGAGTTGGTTGCGAGGCAGGGGAGTGGAGCTGTTGGAGGACTGGATGGAGTAGACTAGAGAGGTGCGCGGAACTGCTAGTTGCTCTTCTATTTCTAAAGGACTTTGTCGACCGAAGGCGATGGTGAGTGTGATGACAGTGTCTTGGTCTGGTAGAACGCTAAGGTACGCTTTAGCGTCCTTAAAGAAGGAAAACCGACTGTGGATTTTGAACCCTCTGCTTTTGAAGGAAAAGTCATATATCTTGGGCCCAGGCTTGAGCGATTTGTATGAAAAGAAGCAGGTGGCAGTGCCTTTGTCCTTGCGCACGTCTATGTGCAGGGGGGAAGCGGCTCCACTCAACATAATCACAAAATACTGTGTTTCCCTAGCCTCTAGGAAGCCCGATGCAGGCTTCATTGCCTGCAACTCCACATACTCCCGCCTAAACCTAGGCATAGTCGCTACGTCCTCCAAGTGCCTAATTGCCTTCACAAACCTGCCCTCCTCCACCGCTTGGATTCTGACCTTCTTCAAATGCTCCATTCTGAGTGCTTTCATAGCGGCGGAGCGAGTGTTCTTGAGCTTGCTGTAGGCCCGCAGGAAGTCTGCAGGCGGCAGAGAGGGCGGCAGGATGTTGGGCAGACTGAGGGATTTGAGGAGGCGGAAAGTGGACTCTTGGGTGCTCAGAGGCTCAGGCTCCATATATGGTATTTACCTAGACTGCGCCTTCGTTTTCGAGGAAAATGATTTGGTCGATGAGGAAGCACTCGTTGAAGAACTTCTTCCCTACCAACGCCTCCAAACTCTGCATAATCTGTATAGACTTTACGATGTCGTCATCCACTTCCCTTCTCCTCTGTTCCTTCAGAAACTCGTATATCTCTGCGAACTTGGACCCTCCCAGTTTGGCCACACATCTCTGTCTCAGCTCCTCTATCTTCCCATGCAGTCCCATTGTACGCTGCGAATTGCGAGTATCTTCCAACGTCTCCAGCGGGTTCGTTCCTGTCGTGGCTAGTGAGCGTTCCTCATAGGGCTGCGCCTCCTCCTCGTCCTCACTTTCGAAGTCGTCTTCATATATATTGTCCATATCATACACTCCTGAGCTGGAAATGACCCGGTCGTCCGGGTTGCAGGCAGACGTGGAGAATTCGAGACTACGGGAAGCTGAAAGGACCGAACCGTCACTTTTCTGGCTAAACTCCATCTGTCCTTGTCGACGGTAGATGTCTATCGCAGCTTTAGTGCCTCCTTTGGAAGAGGAATACCCTAGACTTCCCGTGCCTCCGTAGCCCCCTGTATAGGCCATAGCGCCTCCTGCAGTCTGTGAATACTCCATAGAGTCCACAGTCCCTGCTGCATAGGGCACTTCCTCGAAAGGCTCCTGCTCACTTATCATCGTCTCAGAGGCGCGGCTGAAGGACGTCCCTGCGAGTTCCATAGGATTTAGCAGTGACACTTGGGTCGGCGGTGGCTTGGGTTTGGGGATTTCGCCACTTCGACGCATTTGCTCCTCTTTGCGCTGGGCCGTTTGTGCTTTGACACCCAGGGCTTCACGTGCTGCCTGCGCTAAGGCCTGCCTCTGTCTTTCGTTTTCCTCCTCCTTCTTGCGTCTTATCCGCTCCTTGGGGGTCAATTGAGCATAGTCCTCGCTGTCTCTCAGTGCCTTGGTACCGGCAATGGGCTCAGTGCCCGCCCGAGCACTGCGTCTACCCTGCAAAGAGGCATATGGTCCCCCAGGTCTATTGAGGTCATCGAAATAAGTCTGCAGCACTGGGGCGCGCAGCACATCTAGCAGCTGCATTCGGTGAGTTGCGTCCTTGTTCAGCATGCCACTATGTGCATTTTACTTGATCAAAGTCGATATCTCTGCACTGTATACGCTTGGAATGGCTTCGTAGCGCTCTCGCAGGATTTTGAACACCAGTCCTAGCAAGTTATCCGCCACAAAGGCGTGCTTCAAAGTGCACAGCTCATACAAAATGCAGCCTAAGGCCCAGACGTCACTCTTTGCAGAGTAGGGCCGGTTCTCCACCACTTCCGGGCTCATGTAATAGGGAGTGCCCACTACTGTCATGGCTACATCTGCAGTGTTTTCCAGCACCTTCGCAATGCCGAAGTCGCCCAGCTTCACCAAGCCGCTGCGAGTCAGGTACACGTTGGAGGTCTTGATGTCCCGGTGCATGACTTTCTTTTGGTGGACGTAGTGAAGTGCTATGCACAGCTGCGCAAACCACGTCATTATCTGCGCCTCAGACAGCATTTCCCCCGAGTCCTTATGCTCTTTGACCTGTCTAGCCATGTCCCCGCCCTCACAGTACTCCATGACAATGATCAACTCGCCTTCTTCAATGAGACTTTCCCGGTACGCGACGATATTGGGGTGCTGCAGACAGCGGAGCACTTCTGCCTGAGTGGTGGCTACCTCTCCTAGCGCTGCATTGCGTTCCTTTTCGTTCAGATTCCCCAAGTTGATCTTCTTGGCTACATACGCAGCTCCGTCTTCCAGTGAGGTCACCAGTTGCGCTACGCCTGTTTGGTGCCTCACCAAAGTTCCCTCTTCCAATGACTTTTCCTTCCTTGTACTTCCTGCGATACACAGATGTCATGTCCCCTTTATGACTACTAATCCGGCCTCTTGACTGCCTCGGCCCAATTCTCTGCAGTCCGCCCCTCCCCCTGCACTCCGGCACTGTCGAGACGAGCACAGGACTGGGTCTCTAAGTAGGCTGTGGACTCTATTGAAGACTCTGGGAGCGGTGAAACGTACCGAAAGCCAGGGAAGTTGCGTGCTGAGCGAGACCTGGCGCGGCTAGGTTTCCGACTTTTGGCTGTATTTTCCCCTGCACTGCCCTTATAGTGCGCAATTTCCAGCTGGACGGAGGCTAATTGGCGCTGCAAAGACTCGTTAGCAGCGACTACACTGGTAAGTCGGGCTTGATAAAGGGCTGCGACTGAGTCGATTCTCAGTTTCACTCGAGACGAATAGATAGATGTGGCCTGTTTTCCGTCCAGTTCCCTCCAGGCTGAGTCCATAGCCTGCGCACACGCCCAATGTTCCCGGTAGTACTGCACTTTGGCCTGTGCTCTGTACGTTTCGAGCTCTGCCTCGGCTATATCTGCCCTGCGGCCCCTGATTTCCCTCTCCACAGCGTCTAAATACTGCTCCACTGACCCAGTAGCGAGCACTGTCTCCGCAGCTTTGGCAGCGTTTGCGAGGAAGTGGTCTTTCTGAGGAAGGTGAAATTGAGGAAGCACAGGAGCGCAAGCACTCCAGCGACTTTCCCACGAAAGGCCGATAATATCGCTCCAATTAAAGACCTGCAGTTGATCTCCGACTCTCAGAGTCGCAGGCTCCTTTTCCAGTCCCGACTTCACCGCTACACGTCTATCCTCGATCTGCTGCAGTGTCTCGTCCCTGTAGTCTCTGATCGTTTCTATCACCGCTCGTCCCTTTTCCCGCAGTTTCTCCTCGCAAGTAGCGATTTCCACTATGTTCTGTCTCAGCTTTCTCTCTGCACTATCAAGTGCTCCCAGTCTGTGTTTGACTATTGTCAAGTCCTGCTCACTCCTTAGACTGTCTTTCAGGGCAAGGGGTAGAAAGCGGTGAGCGGCGGAAGGCTCTTTGGACATGTGGAGTATACGGCACAGGGGACAGAGAGGGGATATTGGGATGTGACATATGCAGAAATCGGTAGTGCGGTTGGTGTGGCAGACGGAGCACAGGTCGGAGGTAGGGACTGGGGTGGAAGAAACGGGGAGACGGCTTATTCGATGGGTTTTCGCAGTTTCTAAGTGGTCATCCAAGCAAATCACGCAGAAATTCAACTGTGGATTTTCGCACTCGCAGGAAAAGTCGGCAGTATGAGCGGAATTCAGGTCACACTTCACTCTCTCCATATTAACTTAGCCTGGGAAGGACTGCATTAGACGCCGTCTGTGAGAGCTGGATACTGCATCTCTGCCTACTATAGCCTTCAATATGCACTGAAGAGAGGAAATTTGCATAGAAACATGCAATCTTTACTGGACGAAAACCATGTTTACGGGGGTGACGTATGACCCATAGTCATAAGCATTCCTGCGACTTAGTGGAATCCCTGGATTTCGTGCATTTTTAGTAGTCCAGACCTAACCCTCTATAAGTCCGCACTAATAAAGTAATGGGCTGTGCTGGAAGCAAAAAGAAGACAAAGCCTGAGAAATCGGTCGGCCTGGGAGAAACGACCTTCTCGCCCAGGTACTCTGTGAGGGCTGCAGGGTCGATAACCTCTGTGGGCGACCTGAAGATTAGTCCTGGAACTTTCATTCAGTTCCTTTCCCAGCCTTTCACATCTCGCTACCGAGTAATCCGCGAACTGGGCAGCGGGCAGTTCGGCAAAGTCTACCTCGCCGAGCACCGCAGCACCCACGAGCGTCGCGCAGTCAAAGAAATCGAAAAGAAACGCGCAGAAAAGCTCGGCGGCTCCCAAAGCCGATTCATCAGCGAAGTGGAAATAATCAGCCGACTGGACCACCCAAACATCATCAAAATATATGAAATGTATGAAGACTCGAAGAGGTACTATATTGTATCGGAACTGTGCACTGGCGGGGAACTGTTTGACTATATCACGAGTAAGGGACATTTGTCGGAGATGCTCGCAGCCGACATCATGAGACAGCTGCTTTCAGCGGTGAATTACTGCCATCAGAACCACATTGTTCATAGAGATCTCAAGCCGGAAAACCTCCTGCTGGACACTCCACCCCGAGACGCGCAGCCTTTGAACATCAAAGTCATCGACTTCGGCACTTCCTGCCTCATCGCTCCCAACCAGAAGTTGAAGCAGCGGCTGGGCACAGCTTACTACATCGCTCCAGAGGTGCTGGGGATGAACTACACAGAGAAGTGTGATGTGTGGAGCTGTGGAGTGATCCTATTCATTCTGCTCAGTGGGGCGCCTCCGTTTGGAGGACAGACTGATGAGGAGATACTGAAAAGAGTGAAAACTGGGAAATTTTCCTTCGCCCACGAGAGCTGGCACACAATTTCCGAAGCCGCTAAATCTCTCATCCGCAAAATGCTGACAATGGACCCTCGGCAACGGATAAGCGCCCAGGAGTGCCTGGACGATGAGTGGACCCGCACCTTCTGCACCCAGCAGGCAGTGACCACCCGCAGTGTCGTGCTTTCCCTCAACCACTTGAAGTTCTTCACCGCGGAGCAGAAGCTAAAGCAGGCCTTTCTGGCCTTCATTAGCTCGCAAATGATGACGAAGGAGCTGGAAAAGCAGCTTTCCACCTCTTTCCGCGCTATCGATAAGAACGGGGACGGGAAGTTAAGCCGGGAAGAGCTGTTGGAGGCCTATAGACAGCTAATGCCAGTGGAAGAAGCGCTTTTGACTGTGGAAAAGATCATGTCCAATGTGGACTCTGACCATAGTGGCTATATTGACTACTCGGAGTTCGTGCTGGCCACTGCGAATTACACTACTTTGCTGTCCAAGTCCAACCTAGAGGCTGCTTTCAACGCCTTTGATAAAGACGGGAGTGGGAAGATATCCGCAGAAGAGCTGAGGGCGATGTTGGACGCGAGCGGTGCTGTGAACGAGTCGGTGTGGCAAGACTTGATACGGGAGGCGGACCAGAATGGAGACGGAGAGATCGAGTTTAAGGAGTTTTCGCGACTGCTACTGCAGGCTGTGGCCCAGCAAGGCTTGCCCTAATAAATGGCTTCCATAGTCCTAGCGATGTCTATTCCCCACCGACTATGAAGGGATCTGCTCCTCTTCTACTTAACTAGTCTCTACTGGCTTGGCAAGGGTCCAGCCCAGTGCCTCCACAGCCTTCCTGTCCACTTCCTCAGTGCCGAAAATCACTCGGGACGAGTCTCCCTTGGCGGCAGGCGCCAGCAAGTACTCCTGCGCACATCTAACCAGCTGCTCTTTCGTACTCCCCAGCATCCTTTCCCTATGCTCTCGTCTCAACTCATCTCCAATCCCAAACATAAACCTCGCCAAGCCCTTGTCATAGGCAGCCACAGGCTTATCCACCTTGGAAAAAGCCCTCAACTTGGCTTCGTCCAGTTGCCGCTGGCTAAGTAGGGGTTACTCGAATTGGCCGTCGCTGCACTGCTGCATGGCGAGGCGGAAGCTGTCGTAGGTCTGCAAGTTCCGCGGGTCTCGGTAGGAAAACAGAGTGATGACTCCTTTTTGAGGGTCGGTTTGGAAGCCTGAGCCGTACGCGCCGCCTTTTTCTCTGATTTCCTTGTGCAGGAAGTTGGCAGTCATCAACTCTGCTAATACACTCAAAACCGCGTAATCCGGGTGCGTATAGGGCACTCCCAGGAAGCTTTCCACCACGAAGTTCACTCTCCCCTGCAGTGTGAAATAGCTGCGAAGCGCAGTGCGACTAAAGGGCACTTCCAGCGCCCCAGTCCTGAGCTTCCCATAGTCCGCAAAGGCACTAAGCAGCCCAGAGCTCAGTACTCCAAACCGCCTCACGAACTCCTCCTCAATTCCCCCTATGTCCGAGGAGTGGACGCAAGCCTCCATTTTGTCCCGATTCATGGCAAATCGGTGGATTCGGTCCAACTTTTCAGCGAGACTTTGCATTTTCTCCTCCTCCTTTAGGACCTCCCCTGCAAGTCTGCAGTCGTGGCGGAGGCAGGCGAGAGCCTCGTAGACGCTGGCGGCAGGGGTCAGGGAAGCGGCGGAGAGACTGGAGGCGAAGGCGACTCCGTTGCCTAGGAGGTCGTCTGTGCGTGCCTTGACGCTCCGCTGCAGCAGCAGTGCCGAATGTGCATGCTCATGGAAATTGACCTCAGTGAGAGCTTCCTGCAGCAAGGAAAAGGCAGGCGCAGTGTTTCTATTGAGAAACCCCACAGAAAACAGCAGCATTTCCTTATATTTCGCCAGAGAATCCTTCTCAGACCCCACTACAAGTGAACACCTGACCCCTCCAGTGGTCAGCAAATCCTTCAAATTGTCGAAATCGGCGTGAGAATGCGACCTTGTGCCCATTTTATTGAAAAAACTCACATAAAGCGGTACCGCTTCCCTCAGATCTACAGGTAAATCCGACAAATCCGCCCTAATCCGGACGTAAGAAAGGCCGTTTGTGGGCTGAGAGATGAAGCGAATCTGCAAAGAATCCACATTTCTGCTGGAGTGGTAAGGGACAGCCTCGACTTGAGGGGAAATATCGGTTAGTTGCAGGGAGGGGAGTTGGTCTAGGCTCTGGATAGCGTCTTGACTGGCCTTTAGCGCTGCTAAGTCGTCGATTATGGCCTTTTTATCGACTTCGGAGAGCGATTTCTCGAGGGAAGACAGGAACTTCCCTTCGGATTCGTTCTTGGCGGCGGTAAAGCCTTCGCTGGGACTCATTTCCAGCATGACTTTGTGTGGGTTGGATAGGAGGTAGCGACTAATGAGGTCCTGAAAGACCGGCTTTCCCGCTTCCAAGTCCCCTCTCAAGCGACTTAAGTACTCGTTGATACTGAGGACTGTGAGAGGACTGCCTCCATGCAGAGCAAAGGGCATCATGCCGCTGATGAGTGCCAGTCCGAAGTTGCTTTTCACTTCTTTCTGCGCTGGCAAGTACCTGCTTTATCTCGATTTGGTGGATTGCGGACTCGAGCAGGTCGGTCGGGACTCCCTTGTCCACGATTCCTCTGAGAGTGGTATCGATGACAGCAGCGATTTGGTCGATTTCCGCCTCTTTGCAGCCGTTTACTCCCATAGTGAAGGCGGCTTCCTTGGTGGAGTGGTCGAAGCCTGCCCCGGGCACGTACTCCTTGCCGAGTCCGCTCTCTAGCAGGGCAAGGTACAGTGGAGACTTCTGTCCGTCGTGCAGAACAGCACTCAGCACAGACAGACAAAAGGCAGTGTAGGGGTCTGCGCAGGCTGAGTCGCACAGAAAGGAGACTGCGAACATGGCCTGGGCTGCAGGGTCAATTGGCGCAGGGGAAGGAGCACAGGGCTGTTTGAGGTGTATGGGAGCCGACAGACGCTTCGCAGGCTTCACCTCACTATCGACTTCCTGGTACTGGAACTTGTGAAAGTACTCCTCGTCAATGAGTGCCAAAGTGCGGGAAATGTCCATGTCGCCATAGAGGAAAATAGTGGAGTTGGAAGGGTGGTAAAAGCGTCGATGGAAAGCCTTCAACTCCGCATTCGTAAGTTGCGGAATGGCCTCCGGATCCCCTCCCGAGTTATACTGGTAGGTAGTCCCTGGGTACAAGTGCTTCGACAGTTGGTGCAGGAAGTGCGCTTGCGGCTCTGTCATCGCTCCCTTCATCTCATTGAATACTACGCCTCCATACACCAGCCCCTTCTCCGTCATTTCCAGGCGGACCGCTTCCTGCTTGAAGTCAATGTCTCGGAGTCGCGGGAACAGCACAGAGTCCAAATAGACCCTCAGCAGGTTTTCGAAGTCCTTGCTGTTGAGCGTACTGAAGGGGTAGGCGGTGAAGTCAGGTCCAGTCCACGCGTTCATGTAGGTGTTCAGACTGCGGTTGAGCATGCTGAAGAACGGGTCTCGGACCGGATAGCGCTGAGAGCCGCAGAGGACTAAGTGCTCGAGACAGTGAGGGGTGCCTCTGTCATTCTCGGGAGTAGTGCGGAAAAGCACGGCACAGGCCTTATGAGTGTCTTTCGTGCTGAGGTGGATGAGAGGAGTGCGCAGTACGGAGTGACGGTAAAGGTTGGAGGTGAGGTTGAAGTCAGGGTGCGCGGTGGAGGTGTGGAGCTGCCAGGTGAACCCTCTGCGCAGCATAAGGCTATTAACAAGGAAAGAATGGCACACCAAGCAACCTCAGCTACAACGTCACTGAGGAAGACCTGCGCAGGGAGCTCGCCCGCTGCGGCCGCATCGTCCGCGTGAAGCTGCTGACCTCGCCTGAGGGACGTTCCAGAGGGTCGGGCTTCGTGGGCTTCGACACTCCAGAAGCCGCAGCCGAAGCGTTGACCCTGTCAGGGACGGAAATCATGGGCAGGGAAGTGCGTGTGAGTAAGCCGGGGGAGCGACCTCCTCGCAAGGAACAGGAGACGTACAGTAGCGGCAGCAGCAGCAGCGGGTCCAGTGACTCCAACGTAGTCTTCGTGGGGAATGTGTCCTACCAGTGCACAGAGGAGTCCCTCAGAGCCTTCTTTGCACCCTGTGGAGCGATTTCCTCCATCCGGCTTGCTAAGGGAGACGATGGCCGGCCGAAAGGATTCGCGCATGTGGAGTTCGAGGACAGTAACCAGGCGCAGCAGGCGGTGCAGCTGTCCGGCAGAGAGTTGGCGGGGCGCAATGTGAGAGTGGACTTTTCCACCGGGAGAAGAGGCAGAAGACAGTGAGACTTACTCTAGCTTTGAGTAGTGCTTATGGGCTGGGAATAGGCATTGGAAGAAAAGCGAAAGTTGTATTGGAGACAGCTCAAAGTCTCTAGCAGCCATCCTCTTGGCGAACTTGAAAAATCATGGTTTCTTATTCGACCACATCGAAAGCATCCCATAGAAACAGCTCGTGGCTATAACTTCAATATGAAGGGGAAGCTGGCCCTGGGCCTATTAGTCCTTTTCTCCTGCCAAGCCTTCGATTTCGAGCAGGAACTCTCCCGGCTGCAAGCTCTCAAAGCTGAATCCGACCGAACAGGCGACATTTGCGAGTTATGCCACTCCTCAGTTTCCCTCTTCCAAGACTTTTTCCTCAACAACGACATATTGCACGAAAGCAACTTCGAGCTGATTTCAGGCCTATGCGCCATTGCGATGCCTTGGACTGTTTGTCACAACTTGGTGACTACATACGGAGTGGTCTTTATTCAAGCAGTGGGCACGCGCTATTTCGACCCGGAGCGGTTCTGTGCACGATTCTACATGTGCGAACAGCCCAAGTACGTAAAGGTGAATGTGACCATGGTAGTGGAGGACATCATGAAGGACGCTCCTGCAGTGCAGCCACTCCCCCTGCCAAGCGGCGAAACCTACAAATTCATCCACGTCTCTGACATCCACTTAGACGCTCACTATGAAACTGGGGCTAGCATGGACTGCAAGTACCCGCTATGCTGCAGATCCAGCTTTGGAGTTACCAATAACACTGCGGAACAGGCGGGGTATTGGGGCTCTCCGTCGAAGTGTGACTTGCCGCAGCGGACTGTGGAAGCCTTTTTGAAACAAGCTGCTACTTTGAATGCTTCCTTTGTGTTCCAAACTGGGGATGACCCTTCGCATGCGATTTGGCTGTATACGCCTGAAACGCACCTCGCCAATTCCGAAACTCTCAGCAACCTCTTCTACGCGTATTTCCCTAAAACTCAGGTGTACCCTATAATGGGCAACCACGCCGGCTTCCCCCAAGACCAGTACCACTACGGCAACGAACAATGGCTGCTGGAAGGCCTGACCGCCATGTGGGAACAGTGGCTCCCGCCCCAAGCCCAAACCACCCACCTCGAAAACGCCTATTACAGCATCAAAGACGCTGCCACCGGAGTCCGAGTCCTAGGCATCAACACTCAAATGTGTGACAACATGAACCTGTGGCTGATTTTGAACGACACTGACCCTGCGAACCACCTCCAGTGGCTGCGCTCTGCTTTGTATGAGGCGGAACAGGCCGGGGAGGCGGTTTTTATCATAGGGCATATTCCCCCTGGAGACCACTTTTGCGCTTCTACGTGGGCCACTGTGTATAGGGCGCTGGTTAATAGGTTCAGAAATACCATTACAGGGCAGTTTTTCGGACATACGCATAAGGACCAGTTCGAGGTGGTGGAAAGCCTGCAGAGTGGACAGCCGCCTGCAGGGGTGGTGTATGTGGTGCCTGGAATGACCTCTTTTTCATACCATTCTCCCTGCTTCCGTCTCTACGAAGCCGACAAATCCACCCACCGAATCCTCAATTTCTACACCTACTGCCTCGACCTCGCCTCTGCCAATACTGACAATGCCACATTCCCGCAATTCCACATCACCTACGACCCTATCAGCCTGTACAACATGACTGACCTGAGTCCTGCTTCCTGGGCCGAACTGTCTCAAAGGCTGTCCAGTAGTCCGCAGTTGGCGCAGACTTATTGGGAACATTACACGAATCCGGTGCCGGTTGTGACTCAGTGCGATGGTAATTGATAGGCAGAGAAGTGCCAAAAGTCGGTTATTTGCATGACCAAGACATCTGTCTTTGACGAAAGTGTGAAGTGCTCTGGAGACTCCGTGTCTGCGCTGCTTTTCAAGATGCTGGAAGACTTGGCCGGTCCTTGGGAACTCTCCCCGGTCTCCGCTTAAGCTCTAGCTCTTTAGCTTCAGACAAATAGCACTGAAAGGCGGAGTTTACTACAACTTTCGTCAATACCGCTAGCCATCAGTCCCTCCAATAGTCCCCATGTATCCCCCAATCCAAAGAAATGGGCGACCTGTTCCTGCTGCAGAAGATCGAGTTCCTGGAGTGCGAGCTCAAAGAAAGCCGCGTGCGCGAGGAAAACCTGAAGAAAATGAACGAAGCCCTGATGGGTCTGGTGAAGCGAGTGGACCGAAGTCCGTTGAAAGAGGAAACCATCGAAGAACTGAAAAGAGTAAATGACCAATACGCAATTGAACTAAAGGAGCTAAAAAGACGCTCAAACGCCCAACAAGACGCTTTATTAGTCCAAATTTCCGACCTGAAAAAGCGGAATGACGACTTGAAGCTTTCCCTGAAAGAGCTGCAACAGGCGAAGGATTTAGCCTGTTTGCAGGCGCAAGAGAAACTGCACCGCTGTGAAACTGAGCGCTCTGCACTGCAACTCGCACTGCACAGTTTGCAGTCTTCGGTGTCGTAAGTTCAAATTAGGCTTTCGGAGGGGAATTTGAGGACGCAGTTGGAGGCGGAAATGCAGGAAATTAGGCGGAAAGCGGAGATGGAGAGGGGGCAGGAAAGGAAGGAATTGGACGAAAACAGTGAAAAGTGGGCGCGGGAAAGAGGGGAAATGAGGGCGGAAATCGAAAGATTGCAGGAAGAGTTGAAGCGGAAAAGCGAAAAGATTCGCAAACGAAAGGAAGAGGAAAGAGAAATCGAGCGGAATTCCTGCACAGAACCGCCCACTCCCAAGAAATACGACCAACATCTCGCCACCTCCCGGCTTTCCCAAGAAAACACAGAGTTAAAGCACGCCCTGAACCGCAGTTCCCTCCACCACCAGCTCCAACTCCAACAGCTTCAGTCCGATTTACAGCACCACCAATACATCACCTCCCAACTCCAGACTCAACTCCACTCCAAGGACCTTGAACTCACGGCTATGCACCGAGCCACTCCGCCTATCGAGCGATCCTGTGCTTCGCCCATTGAATGCAGGCTGAGTCTTTCCTCCACGACCCGCACTACTGAGTGGAAGAACTCCACTGTGCGAAGTGTGGGGAAGTGGAGAAGTCGCGGGGACAGCAAGGAGCAGACGAAAGTGGAACTGGAGCGAGTGATGCAGGACTTGAGAGAAAGCCAGGTGCAGCCGAGGGAAAGTGAGACGCAGTTGAAGCAGGAGATAAAGGAACTGGCGGCTAGACTGATGCAGGTGCGGATGGCGGAAAAGGAGGCGGGGAGTGCGCTGCGGAGTCAGTCTGCACTGAGACAGACTCGGCCGCACAGTCCAGCCTATAGACTTGTGGATTAAAGGGGAGGCAGGGGCGGCGCAGGGCCAGAGGCCGCCATTATAAACTAGTGGAAGGGAAATGGTAAGTGGCTAGGCAGGGCATAGACATCCGAGCAGGGGGCAAGATCAAGAAGGCGGCCGGGCGCCCCTTCACCTCACCCAACGTCTACCTGAAGCTACTCCTCAAGCTGTACTCCTTCCTAGCCCGCAGGACCGGCAGCAAGGCTACGCTCACCATCGCCCAACGTCTCGGCATGTCACGCATGAACCGTCCACCAATCACTCTGAAACACCTCGCCAAGCACATGAAGGAAAGACTGGACAAGACCTGCGTGATTGTGGGCGGCATCCTCGACGACCCATTGTTCCAAGAAGTCCCGAAGATGCGTGTGTGCGCACTCCGCTTCACCGAAAGCGCTCGTGCCCGCATTGAGAAGTCCGGCGGAGAGTGCCTCACTCTGGACCAACTGGCAGCCTCCAACCCCAAGCTCGAGAACGTTGTGCTGCTGAGAGGCAAGCGCACAGCGAGAGAAGCGTGCAAGCACTTCGGACCTGCGCCAGGCGCCAAGGGCTCCACTTCCCGGCCCTATGTGCGCTCTAAGGGCCGCAAGTTCGAGAAGGCCAGAGGCCGCAGAAAGTCTCGTGGCTTTAAGGTCTAGGCAGATAGGCTACAGCATCCATCGAGGACGCAAACGCTTGGGGGACTCTTTCAGCTGGCGGTCCACACTGTTGGAGCGCTTCTTGGGCGTGAGGAAGGTGGGCGGAGTGGGCTCCTGCACTACCTGCATGCTGTTCGGCTTAGCACTCGCAGGCCTCGCACTTCCGCCCCCAAACACAGGCCTGACAGTCCCCGACACAGGCCTCGACCCAGTCCTCCCACCTTCACTTTCCCCTATCAGACTCCCAGACGACCCCAACGACTGCACCCTCCTTTGAAACGCTTGCCTCCTCCTCTTCTCTCCATCACTCAAATGGATCATGTCAATAACCGGCGTGAAGATCACTTCCTGGGCTTTGCGCTGACTGTAGGAAGTGGAGATCTGGGCGCGGGAGGCGGGGAGCAGCTTGGTGTACTGCTGGAGGGTGGATTGGATTTCAGTATGGAGCTGGGGGTTGGCGAGTAGAGCGTGGAGATTCGCTTCTAAACGCTCTTTTATGGTTTTGCGCCGGTCTTTTCTCTTGGAGGAGTGAGCGGCTTGGCGAGAGTTGGAGGAGTCTTTGTAGAAGGTAATGCGGGAGCGGTTGACTGCAGCGTTTCCCTCCCTCTGCATCCACTGTTCCGGATTCGCCGAGTGTCTCAGCGTCACCGCTTCATCCAGCCTATACAGTCCCGTCTCTTTCTCCCTCTCCAAACTCCTCTCCCCATACGGCAACTTCCCTATCACTTCCTCCCTATCCTTCGCATTAGCTACTAAAAAGACAAACTCCGCAGGAGAGATTTGCTGAATTTCTCTATCGGTTTGGATATATTTGTGCAGCCAGAATTCGAGTAAACGGTCGGGGAGGAATAGGCCAGATTGGCGGAGGACTCGGTGGATGTGCTTACGGTCGAGGGAGATGCCGTCTAGCAGGTATTCCCGACTGTCCAGTTTGATGAGGATCATAGCTGACCGAAGGGTGGAAATCCTGGGTGAGAAGTACTTCAACTTGTGAATTGCATGCACATACAACGCCGACTTAATCAGTTCCAAATTCGACGGCACACTCCGATCCACATACACCTCCCTCACCGCCCTCAAGTAGGCAGAAGAATCCACCAACCCGAAGAACTGCTGCAGGTCAACACCCAGCTTTTCACGAGAAATCCCTGCCAAATCCGCCCGCAGCGGTTGGAAAAAGGAATTAAGCTGGCTGGAAGTTACGCCCAAACCCACACAAATCACTTCTTGGATCTGCAGGGAGGAGGTGCTCCCGGTCATTGCAGCGAAGGGCAGCGGGCCGAGAAGCTGCACCACGTCCTGCATTACTAGTCGCTAATGGGTAATGATAAAGAAGCCGCTGAAGCCGGCGCTAGGCCTGGTTTCCGGGGCGATTGTGAAAATCGCAGAGGAGTTAACTATATCAGACCGCAAGCAACCAGGCGAAATCCAGCCTGTTCCCACTGGAAAAGCCTTCAACCTCCCTAGAGACGTGTACCAGTCCTACCTTCTCAAGCACCAATCCGGCCGAATTCGCACTCTCCAGCTCAACTCATGCACAGTGACGCTGCTGTCTCAGTATGGCGCGGGACTGAATCTGTATCAGATGCTGAATTTGACTCGGCCTGCGTGCGTCTTGCTGCAGGTCAGATCAGACGATGTTTTCTCGAAGAATTTCCAACTTTCTCAGTCGTTTCCGGACTTTATCAGTAACGTTCGCAGAACGAGTGTCGATTTGATGCCTTCGGCAACTCACTATTACAATACTTCCCTGGCACTAAAAAAACGCAGAATCCTGCTTTCCAGCGGCTTAAATAAGCCTGAAAAAGTGCGTTTGGCGCCCTACACACTAGTAGACAGAGTGCATGACTACTCAGTCGCCTATGCTGCCAGGTGGGGCCTGCACCGGCAATTCCCCAATTTCTTCACCGGCGATTTACCTCGCGAAGCCTTTATGCGGGAAATAATGGGCTCAATGACTCTTCTCCAGTTGCAGAATATCTTCACCACGACCTGCCAAATGATCATAGAAAACCCAGATATAGTCCTCAAACATGAACCCAGGTCTCCACTAACAGCTGCTTATAAGCTATATCCCGACCTGTTCCTCGCCCCTAGCGACCGCTTTTTAGCACTTATTTTGACCCATCTCGCTTCGAAGTACCAGAAAGTCTTCTGTGTCTTGGGCAATGGACAGAGCGAGTCGCTGCCTTTGTTCGTCAACCAGGCGAAAGCCGGACTAAAGTATGAGGAAATGATGCGGCCGGAGTGGCGATATAGGGGCTTTTTGAGTTGCGAAACAGAGGAAACTGCGGTAGAAAAGCGGGCTTTAGTGGACGTGATGACCTTCGGCCTGGACTTAGTCTCTTCCATCGCCAGTCACAAGGCCTTGAAACGGACGGAATCCTTCATAGCGGAGGCTGTGTCTGACGCAAACCGCGCTGAAAAGTTCACTTTAAGCGCAAAAGACCGCTCAGACCGCACCCACATGCTGACCCTTCTCTACCTGAGTTCCCTGCAGAAGTACAAATCCGCGGGCCTGCACTGCTTCCAGAAGGGCAGAGAACGGCTGAAGGCTGAATTCATGGTCGCCCTCACCTAGTTAGTCTACTCTCCAGCGTATCTCTAGTGCTATAATGGATATAACCAGCAAGAGACTGAGGTGTGACAAATGCAGGTGCGAACTGGTGTTTCCATACCGAAAGCGGCCTCTGTGTGGACTGTGTGAAAGAGGGCAGAACAATGGGCAGCGGGTGTGTTTCCTGTGCAAGTTGAAGGGCGGGGAGTTGGCGAAGACGCTGGATGGAAAGTGGGTGCATTTGGTGTGCGGGACAATTGCGTGTGACAGTGCGGTGATGTACGACTTCGGCTTTCCCTCGAAACGGCGTCGTCTGGACAATCCGCCCAGTTACATCCAACTCATCCTTCCCGCCTCTGCCCTGAGTGCAGATTGCTCCAAGTGCTGGGGACAGGAGGAGGCCCAGTACACTGTCTCCTGCTCACAATGTCACCGCAAAGTCCACTACGGCTGCTTCCTGACCCAGGGCGGCTGGGACTACGTGAGCGGATTCGAATGCGGCTGTCGGAAGCGAGACCCGAGTCCCGAGGAAACCAGCCAAGCGGCTCAAAAAGCACAAAAGGAGGGAAACTCCGAATACGAACCAATTCGAGCACCAACAGCCAGCACAGTGCTCAAATCCCTATTCGAAGACGTCATTCGCCTGGACGAATATCGCCTCTTTCGCAAGGAATCCGTCAATCAGTCCTTCACCCTCCCAGACAAACTCACAAAGTTCGCCTCCACGCTTCCAGACACCATGCTGCTGACCAGCCACCCGCAATACTGCTCCATCCCAGACCTAGAGCGCAGTAAAAAGGAAGCGGAAATCGAAGCCTTACTGAGTGATTTAGACCGGGCGGAAGGAGTAGTGGCCAGGGGAGAGCCTATGTACGTGTCTAATTTCGACCAATACGAGGACAGTTTACTGACCAGTTTGGACTTTTTGTACACTTACCGGGTCAGTGAGCACTTCTACTTCAATATCTCGCAGGTGATTGCTGACCTTGGGAAGCTGATATCAGGGAAGTTCAACCTCACAGCGGATCCGGTGGCTAGGAAGTATATCAACTGGTTTTGGTCCAAAGCGACGGCGATTATTGCGAATGGAAGGAAGGATTTTGATAGAGAAGTAGTGAGGGATTGGAAGAATCTGATAGGACAGTCGGAGGGCATTCCGAGTGCCAAGCTGGCTGATAAGGACACTACCCCGGTTTTGTCCAGGCCGTATATCTATGTAAAGGACTTCGAGCCAGTCAACGGCGACACCTCCCTTCTCGCCCGTCTCCAAACCTCCCGAACCAACAGCTGTTCCGGTGACTTCTGCAGCGACTTCTCCACTCTCGGTCCCTTCGACCTTTCCCGCTCCACCTGGATTTCCAGCAACTCCTGTCGAGCCCAGCGACTCGAGTGCTCCTCCAGCTGCCTTTGCGACCCTCGGATCTGCCGCAATCGACAGCTGTCTAGAGGCGAGGAGAAGAAGTTGGGAGTGGATGTGCGGGAAACGCCGACTTGGGGCTTCGACGTGCGGACTTATAGGACGATTATGGCGTATTTGAGACAGCCGATATCGGATGATATGTATGTTTTCATAGGGAAGAACCTGCCGAAGGCGATAAATCGGGTACCGCAGGAGCAGACGGACATCACGAAGGCGCTGTTGCTGATTATGCGGGAAAAGGAGCAGATCTTCTCTCTCAAGGACAAGCGCTATGCCAAAGGCCTGCTCAACGCTCTGGAAGGCTTAGTCGAGCGCCTCGACCAAGCCCACATTTTACCCTACTTCGCCCTCCACCCTAAAGGCACAGGCGTCATTTGCACGAATTCACAGGGTATCCGGGCCAACGAACTAATTGTTCCCTACATCGGAGAACTGTATAGTCCAAGTCAGTGGCTGGAAAGACAGGATGTGACCAAGTCTTTAGTGAAGAAGTCGAAAGAGTACAGTGGCCAGCTGCCGGATTTCTATAACATCTGGCTGGAAAGACACGCAGAAGACCCAGAAGGGTACGACTTATTGATGATCGACCCTATCGTGAAGGGCACATTCGGCAGCAGACTGAGTCACTCCTGCACTCCGAACTGCGGGACAGTGGCCATGGTGGCGCAGGGCAGGTACACCATCGGTATGTACGCCCTGGAAGACATTGAGTATGGACAGGAACTCACTTTTGACTATCATAGTGTCACGGAGTCGGCGGAGGAGCACTATAGGGCGGTTTGCTTGTGTGCTTCTCCGCAGTGCAGAGGGTATTACCTGAGTCTGGGGAAGACTTCGCAGGCGCTTAGTGAGGACCATGGCTTTTTGCACCGGATTGCGTGTGTGCTTCGGAGTAGTTGTGAGGCTTTGACTGCGGAGGATGAGCAGGTTTTGGGACAGAGCAGAATTCGAGAAGACGTGCTGGGCGGAGGCTATCCCTGGGTAAGAAAGTGGACCGCTCTCATCCTAAAGGCCATAGACAAGGAAACTGCTGTTATCGATGACGAATGCGAGCGAAAGTCCTCTTATTTCTGGTACTTGCAGAACCTGGCTCAGAGTCTCGACCGAATAAAGCTGTGTCTGGGCGAGCACTGCCAGCGCAAGACAAGGACCGAGCCACCGCTGGAACTAGCCACAGAGGCGGAAATCAAGGAATTCCTCTGGGGCGATGGAAGCGAATCAGTGAAAACGCAGCTAAAAGAGCTATATTTGGAGAAACTCGGAGGAGCGAGGGATGGAATTCGGAAGTACTTGGAGGCGAAATTCAGCCAATTGGAGGATATTCGTATGCACCTTTTGCACCTTCGCGACTTTCTAAGGAAACGGGGAGCTACGGAGTGGTGCTACCAGGGCGTTTCCGACATGCTGCATTTGTATGCGTTCACTCGGATTTGGGTCCGGCAGAATTTGTATACGAGTTTCCAGTCTGCACCTATTAACATCCGGTATTGCGATATAACCAGCAGACCACCTGAAGGGAAAACGCTCGAAAGTGTGTACGACACTGGGCGGATGAAGTACCCGCCTACCTTCGTGGAAGGCACAATGGCAGGCTGGTTCCGCCACATGGATTCGCCCCACATGCGCCTGGCGAATAACAAGCGAGGGACAGTGTTCCTGCCCTGTCTGAGCAAGGTGGAAATGCAGGGAGTGGGCGCATACACACCCAGCCTGCGCCGCTATCTATTCAACTTCATCCTGCGCAGTCCTCAGAAGAGCTGGCCTTGCAAAGTCCAGGGCAGCGACACTGCCGCCCCCTGGACCCACTTCGAATGCTACTCCCTCCAAGGCACGCCTATGCTGGACTCCGCAATCCTGCAAGACAACTGGGCGAGTTTGAAGGCCTGCTTGATGGATTTGGACGTGCCAGCAGAGCTGCTCAGGGAGAAGGTGCGGGCGATAGGGAAGGAATCTAGATCATAGAGTAGAGAGTTAGGGAATTGCAGCCTATCTATTATAACTTTCCTCTGTATATCGGTAAGGAGTCGACATTCTGATACTCGAAGATTTCCCTCAGCCACTTCTCCTGGCTTTCCCACATTTCCGGCCTTCGCAAGGCTTCCAGAGCTATACTCAGACCCAGGGTCCTTAAGGGCTGCCCATTGACTTTCACAGTTGAAGTAATGAGGGCCAGCAACTGTCCTTGGGAGTTTACCAGGGCGCCGCCGCTCTGGCCGTCAAGGACATAGGCAGAGGACTGCAGGGCAATCAGGCTACTCTCGTGGTATATGAGTTTACTGAGAGACCCAGTCGTGACCATCGGCAAAGCCGTCCAGTCTGACAGTAAATTCCCATACCCAATGGCGTATACAGACTCCCCCAGCCTCATTTCCGCCGCTCGCTCCAAAGGAGCCCACTGCAAGTCCGCCACCCGCACCCAGGCCACATCCAGCACCTTCCCAAGGGCGGTTACTCTGCCAGCGTAGCTCTTGCCTTCCAGACGCACTGTCACTTCGGTGGAGTCGCCCACTACGTGTCTATTCGTCAGAATGAGGTCAGGCCCGCAAACCACTCCAGAGCCTGACATGAGCCTGCTCTTGATACTCACTACTCTCCTAATTGCACTGTGCAGTGCACTATTCCCTGCCATTTCACAGCGACTCAGAGGATACATCAGTGCAAAAGCGCCGATTTCCCCAAAGCCAGGCACCAAAAGTCCAATTACAGTAGTGAAATCGGGGGATAGGACTGTGCCGCCTGCAGTGCCTGGCAGCATTCTAGCCTGCACTACTGCTATGTTCCCTTGCAACACCATTGAAATCGCACCTTTGGACACGGAATTGTGGTAGATGGCGGGGCCTAGTAGGCCGAAAGGACTCGATATGACCATTATATCTTGTCCAGGGACGATAGGAGGCAGGGGATGGGGACAATGGGAAGTCGGGAAGGAGGCGGAAAGCCGCAAAAGAACGAAATCGGGCGTTTTCGCGTGCAATTTGTAGTAATAGGCGTCCAAAACACTGTCAATAAAGACACTTTCCAGTCTTAAAGGCAGCCAAGAGTCCGTTTTATAGAGGTAAAACGACCCTTCGTAGAGTCTGCCCCGCTGCAGCACTCCCACAGTCCTGAGTTCCTCCCAATCCTTTGGACTGAGCACTGTCCCCGCCCTGTCCAGCACCGAAAAAACCTGAGAATCTGCCAGGGTCCCGGGCAGGAGAGTCGCTGAAAGGCTGAAATTCAGAATAAAAGGGCTGTTCGGACTGTCGGGAGGCCGCAAGGGCAGGGAGTAGGGAATTTGGGCCTGCAGGGAGCCACTAGGGTCTGCAATTTGGACCAAAAGAAGTCCGCTGAAGTCCATATTTTCCCTTTCCAGCAGAGAAGTACGCGAAAAGAGGCGAATTTCAGTTCTATTTCAGGGGATTAGGAAGGGTTTCGAGCTGAATACAGCACTTATCGATAAATTGCCTGTATTTGCGCACTTTGGCAGGGGTATCCTACAGCCACGGCTCTGCTACTATGGCTGCTTACGTAGAAATCATAAAGCGGCCGAATGGAGCGCCTCACAGCCTCGCTTTCCTCGCTGAGCAATGTACTGCTGGCGCTCAATGAGTCTGAAGGGGAGCTAATCCTCCTAGAACGCCTCGTGACTCCCAAACTGTATCTGCTTTCCACGAAGACTTTCACCCAAGTCGCCAGTCTCACCCTGCCCCTCACCTTCCCCCCAGCCGCCCTATGCACTCACCGCGACTGGCTGTGCATCTGGGGCGACAGCCACGGCCACGACCACATCGCAGTCCTGCCTCTCAGCGCCCCTACCACCCTGGAACTCCTATCCCCGCCACTCCTCCCTGTGCGCGAAGCCAAATGGCATCCTTTAGCAGAGGACTGGCTTGCAGTCCTGCATGCAGACTTCTACCTGCGGCTTTATGACATGGCGTGGAAGCCGGTGCCTAAGGTAGTGGTGAATGTGGCGCTGACGCTGGGGTATGACTGCTGGCCGGTGTCTTTTGTGTTCTCGGGAGACACGCAGGATGACACCTTTTACCGCTTCGGGTGTTACTTTCTGCTGAAAGACGGGTCCATTTATGCACTCAACCCGCTGGTTCCGGACAACTTTCGGGTCGAAGAAAGCTTCAACCGTCTGAACGAAGCTGCAAGGGCCTGCAAATTGAGCAGAATCGAACCCCGTCTCAGTGACTGGCTAATTTCCCTGTCCAGCACAGCTCGCAAAGACTCTGTCGGCCAATACAGCCTCAGCCTTTCCCCGGAAATCCGGTCCTCCTTCACCTCTTTCCCCACAGGGCCCCTCCGTCCAGGCAGCAATTCCACCTATTCCCGGCTCTACTGTCTGCACCCTTCCCAGCCCTTTGTGCTGGCGGCGGTGCAGGACACAGGCAGTATTGACCTGCTGTGTAGCTTTGCTGACTGTGTGCCGAACTTCACTGCGGCTTGTGAGGCGAGTAGGCTAGTGGAGGTGGATAGAGTGGAGTTCGGGGGGGAGGGGCAGGAGGCGGGGGAGTTGGTGGGGATGACGGAGATGGCGTATCTGTATAGGGTGGCAGGGAGGGTGTATGAGTTGGATGGACATTGGATAAGTGAGTTGCGGAGAAGATATGAGACTAAATCCCTGCTAGGAACGCCTTCCTTTTCCTCCCCTCCAGTCTTAATAACCGAACTCGAAGGCCTGTGCAGCGCCCTGTACCTCCAAACCCGCCTCCGAGAGCAACACATTTTACTCTCAACTCCGCACGAAATCCAGCTGATTCCCACCTCTGGCGCCCTGTCCGCCCCTGCCGCAGCCTTTGTGGACACCCGGTCTATCGTGCCTAGTGCAGTTCCTGCGGATGCGTTTAAGCCCAAGGCGCCGGGGTTGCTGACAGTGGCGGCTGGGGCGCAGTCTGCGAGTGTGACGGAGGCGAGGGAACTGCCGGAGTTGTTGGCGCAAATGACGAAGTTGGTGGATCAAATGATGGAAACCAGGGTAATCCCGATTACGAAGAGAGTGAAGTTCCTAATCACACTAATGTCCGAACTAGCGACCCGCAGAAAAGACGACGAAGCCAGCATCACCGCCATCGAAGCCTGCGTCACCCAGCAATTCCCAGGCATGACCGAAGGTCTGGACTCGAAACTCCAAATCGCCTCTAAGAACTGCCAAAGTCTCCGCAACAACATCGAAATCATCACCCAGAAGCTAAACCGGCTCTACCTCCCCCTCAGTTCCGAGGAAGTCAGCATTCAGATGCGAGTGAAGCGACTGCATACACTGACAGAGCAGCTGAAAGTCGAGGCGCAGACTCGCAGGGCGGAGCGCTGTGCGACTAGTGCTGCTTTGGAGGTGAAGCGGTGTGTTTTGCGCTTTCCAGCGGGCGGACAAGTGAGGGACTTGCTGGCTCTGCTGGCCCGCCTCAGCAGCAAGTTGGAAGAGGTGGAGAACTCGCTTAGCCTCTAAGGCCTTTATTAGTGTCTGAGGACTGCAGCAGTGCGCAGACGATTACGAACACTACAGAGCCCATGACGCCCAGGATGAAGCCGTAGAAGAAGGGCAGGTTGCCCTCGCCTATGCACTTCCCGGTCCAGGGACAGTGGTGGTCGTGGCCGCGGACACACACTTCGCAGTCCGAACAGTGCACTGTGCCTGAGTCTCTGAGTACTTCGCAAGTCTTGCAGAAAGCTGCGTTGTGCGTGTGCAGGGCAGGGTCTTGGCGGGTCAGCTCCAGGCCGGGGTTGCACGTGACAGCAGCTAGGAAGAAGCATAAGCACCAAGTGATGATCAACAGACCGAGTAGGGTCAGCCAAATAGAGATGTGGGCAGCGACTTTGACCTCCACTAGACAGCCAACTAGTACGATGCAGATGAATAGACACAGGGAAAACGGCCCTGGGTAGCACTTACAGTGAGGGCCGATGGTGAGGGATGGCTCGTCTTTAGCGTTGAAGCGGAAGCCGTAGCAGTTGCCGTAGCGCCGGTACCACCGAGGGTCGCTCTGCAGAGGCGCGGAGTCGTCCATGGAGGTCTCAAAGGCCTGGTCTCCCATATATCAGACCAATCCAGGCTCTATAAACAGGCCTGCTACTTATCTAGCTTCAACCCGTCCACTACGATCCGCAGGTTTTCCTTAGTCTGGAGCAGGTCTTGGAACTGCATATACCCCGCCGGAGTGATTGAGTTGAAACGCAAACTGACCAGTCTCAAGCTGCGCAAAGGGTACAGTCTGGGCCTCAGCAGGTCGCAGCCTTCGTCCTCGATGCAGTTGTCGTCCAGGTTGAGTTCGCGTAGGTAGGTGAGTTTGGGCAGAGTGGGAGCCAGACTGCGGATGTGAGCTGGCTTTAACTCGTTTTTGCTCAGGTCCAGTTTTTCCACTCTCCTTAGCTTCTTGCAAGCAGTCGCCAACTTATGAAAGTCATAGTGCCCCAGTCCCATATCCACCAGCCTCAACTCCGTAAGTCCTCCCAGCACTTCCAAATACCCACAGAGTATGCAGAAGCCAGCCACGTCCAGTCTCGTAGCAGTTAAAACCAAGCTTTCCACACAGTCCCCGTAGAGGAAAAGAGTGGAGAGATGTGGCCAGTCTTCAGGCCTGACACGATCAAGTGTGAGGCTGGAGAGACCTTTTAGAGGGTTGGCGGCTGCGGCGAAGAAGAGGTGGATTACTTGGGGACTCATTTCTCCTCTGTGTTTTTGGAGGTAGGAGTTGAGCTCTTGTTGGGCGGCCTCCACTTGGAACAAAGGCTCCACGGCAATGAAGTTTGTGAAGGTGCTGGCGTGCTGCTGAGTGAAGTTGCGGTTAAGTTTCTCCGGAGCCTTGGGACAACTGCAGATGACTCCCATTTCTTCCTAGGGCTTAGAAGTTAATACGCTGCCACTGGTGAATCATGATCTTCTGAGTGCACAGCAGCGCCGCTTCCCTAATAGCCCTGTTCCTGTCGTTCAGCAACTCCATGGCCTTTTCCTTCGCACCTAGCTTCTCTAGGATGGTTTTGCCGTAGGGGTGGAACCGGGCGAACTCACCCAGGTCGCCGAGCGCCAAAGTCACTGTCTGGGAGTCTTCTCTGCTTAGCAGCGTCACTAGCTTCCTATATGGGACTCACTGGACATTTTCGAACTTATTGCTCTCAAACTGCCTGAAGTTCTCCTTCCAAAACTTCTCACTATGCGTAACTCCTGGCACCAAATCGCCCCTATTGAGTTCCTTCAAGTACTTCTCATACGTACTCAGTATCTTCATGCTCTTCTGCAGCAAATCCCCCATGTTCCGCACTAACTCCGCTACGTCTGGGTCCTTTATCACTCTGCGGGATATGACGTCGATTTCGTTGATCAGGCGGTTTTCCACCATCAGCTCTACTGCTTCGTCCACTTCAGACAGGTTCATCAGCGTAGAAAGTGCGACTCTCAGTACCTTTTCCTTATCAGTTCTCCTGATTTCCCCTACCAGCGTCGGAATCAACCTATAATCCTGCCTCAAAAACAGAATTCTGTGGTTTTCCTTAGCGAAACTGAGCATCCACAGGCAAAATAGGGCTCCGTAGACAGGTTGGGTCGTGCCTTTGCGGCTTTCCAGGCACTTCACCAGGCTGAATAAAGCTTACACTCGAGCCACTCCGTCTTGCTGCTGGAAATAGCGTCTTGCGGCTTCGACTTTGAAAAGCGGCATAAGCGAGTAAATCGAAGAGTCCAGAGCGCGGCCACTGCGTAAAAAGTACTCCGCCTGCTGCACCAAGTGGCTAATGAGCGCATTAATCCGCTCCGCTGGGTCCTCCGCCCCCTGCCTCACCGCCAACTCCGCTAGGAAGGCTGCCAACAGGTGCGTGGCAGCCGCCGCTGTGACTCCCACCTCACTGCTGCCAGCGAGAATGAGTCGATTCAGCATAGTGATGATGTTGACTGGAGCTTTGGCTTGCCGGTGCAGCCGCAGGAGGTGGTCGAGGTTGGTCTTTTCGTCCACTACGCTGCCGTCCAGGAGAGTGAGGCAGAGGGAGACGAGTTGGGGGGAGTCGCTGCACTTGTCCACGACTTCCACCAGAGCGCGCACCACCTCCCGGCCGTCCTCAGCATTCAACCCTGTCCTCTGCGCCTCTAGCGCCAGTTCGAGAAACGCCTTGCATCTGCTTGCTGTGCCTGCAGCCAGCAACTCCGCCGCTTCCTTTCGCTCCAACTCCTCCGTCGACACACCCCGCACCTGCGTGTACTCCTCCGGAAAGCACTGGAACGCCACTGAGAAGGCCATCAGACTGTCCCTCGGGACTTGTCCTGCACCAGCCATCTTACTACTAAGGCGAAGCCTTGCCACCAACTAGGGATAGGGAAGTGGGATGGAGATATATCCTTGGTGGTAGGATGTCTCTGGCACTATAATATGCAGTTCCTCCACATTGATTTGGAGCTTGTGCAGCAAGCGGGGCTATGCGCCCTCTGCCGCTTGCCGCTGGCGCCCACTTCCATCCTTGTAGACCAGGTCAACGAAGCAGGCCGCTGGAGCAAGTTACCAGTGCACCCCGGCTGTTTCCGTCCCTCGCAGCCAATGCCTATCCACTGTCCCAAACAAGTCCCACAAGAAGTGGAAAGCATGGTGCAGGCCTGGAACCGACAGTTCGACTTAGAAGACTACGCAGAGAAGTACCAAGTGGTGGAAGTGGCGGCCTTGGAGGTGCAGGCGGCCTGGGCTGGCACTTTGCGCAGGTGCTGGCTGGAAGTGCTGAAGTTCCTGAAGCCGGAGGAAGTGGCGGTGGGTTTGGCTCGGGTGAGTCGAGAGATGTACTTGTATGCGTGGGATACGGAGTTGTGGGGGGCTGCGCCTGGGGACTTGGGTTCGTCTGATGTAGGCCGCAGACGTGCTTGCTACATTCTTTCCCAACTGCAGAAGTGTGTGTCTTGCGGAGAAAACCGCCTCTGTCGCCTGATAAGATGTCCGATCTTAGGCAAGCCAATCTGCATAATCTGCAGAGAAAACCCAGCCCTGCGTGGGAACAAACGGTACTCTCTGAAGCCTGTAGGCTACCTGCTGAAGAAATACGCAATCAACCGATCTGTACTGGACGCTATGCAGGTCCCTATTACCTTCGACAAACGACGGCAAGCCCGTGCGTATGACTATATGGCTGAAGCTGCGGCTAGGAGCTACAATGAGTCGGTCCATGGCCACACTATGGTGACTCGCAAGAAGGCCAGACGTCCAACTTAGCTCTTTTGATAAAGAAATATGCCTCAGCAGCAATCCGCCCTAAGCCCACCTCCCTCCTGCCTTGCGGCTCGCCACAATGCTTACTCCTAGCCCTGACTGAGCAGACTCAGTCCGCCTCTCAGTTCCTTCACGAATTTCCCCATAGCCAGAGCCGTCATGCGCATAACGACCGCAGCAGGCAGCATCCCTCCGAAGTCCATTTCACTCACTGCAATGACCTTCGTGCCTTCAGCAGTTTTCTCCAAGTAATACCCCCCTGCACGCATGTGAATGCGGATAGTATCGGGGAGGACTGGGTAGGCCGGGGACTCGATGGAGACGCTTACTTCGAGGGCAGTGGTTGCGAGTTGGGAGTAGCGGCAAGCGACCAGTAAATCGCGCGAGGAAACCGTCAAAACCTGCTTAAATCGCTGGTAGTTGACGACTATGCTTCCCGGTAAGTCACACACATGTGCACTTTCAGCGATGTTGGAGTCCCAAGTCTGGCGCATGACAAAGTTCCTGATAAAGCGCAGGAACTCCCCTATAGACTGCGGCACAGTCCATACAGTTTTCACGCAAAAGCCGGCTGTAGTCACTTTGCCATATACTTTCGCTTGCTCACTACTTGCTAATTCCGGCAGATGTTCTGCTCTGATGATGTCCAGCACTACGTTTTTCGCCTGATCCAGGCATCTGCCGATTTCCTCGGAGTTGTATTCGCTGCAGGTCAGAGGAGCAGGGAATTGGTCTAACGGTAGCAACTGCTCGAGGCTGGTGATAGTGGGGCGGGGAGTGGGTGTGGAGGTGGAGTCAGAGGGAGGAGCGTAGGAAACGACTTCCACTTGATGTGAGTCAGCTGAGGAGCTGAAGCAGCGCAGACAGGTAAGCAGTAACCGGCTCCCCATTTTTGTTGGGCGAGTAGCTGGGTCACAAGGATCCGACCTGTCTGAAAGAAGCCGAGCACTCCCTCTCTCCATAGTATTTAAATGACGCAGCAGGCCTCTGCCTTCCGTACCATCCACCCAGGCTTTCTCCTCAGTGAAGAACGCCGTGTGAACTGGCGCAACATCGAAAAAGCAGACATCGGCCGCGTCCTGCAAGGCGACCTGCGCGACCTGAATAACTGCTTGGAAGAACTCGCCTATACAGACCTGGAGAAAGACCCCTACGTGTCCACTTCCCAGGATGCGCACAAACTCATGAAGGTGATGCAGTTCGGCTTGCAGTACTTACTCTTCACGCAGAGTGTGTTGAAGCATAACTTGACGAAGGTGGATGAGGCGGTAAAGGCGGAGAAGGTGCACTTGGAGAGACTGGGGAAGGTGTCGCAGCACCAGAAGCGAAAGGTGAAGAAACTTGAAGCTGAACTTGACCGATTAGACCAGCGTGCCCACCACTACGACATGATGAGTGACTTCCTGCGTCCTCACCTCGACCGCCAGATGGACTTCAAAACCCTTGTCGAGGCCCGGCCTGCCAAAAACCCGCTCCCCCGACCTCCCGAGCCTGAATACCGCCCCAGCGGCTCCCAGGACTGGATGGAGTCCGCTGATTTCGAACTCTCAGGGTCTTATGCTGGGGAAAAGGGGTCAATCCAGCCTCCCTCGAGACCTATCAGTGTAGTCACCGAGGCACAGCAGTCGCACTTGAGTCGCTTCAACAGTCCCGGCACTCTCGAAGGCATGTACGGACCAGTGGAGGAAGACCCGGAAGAAGGGCAGTTGCTGGGGTAACTCCCGGCTTAGGATTAGCTATTCTGGCGCTTCCCGGACCTTATTACCGTCTCTGAACTCATATCTCTTCCGTCCTTTGGTGTTCGTGAGATATCCGAAGCCGTGCATCTTGCCCTGGTACCATTCGCCTTCATACATCTGTCCTTCCCACTTGTACACCCCGAACCCATGCTTCTTGTCGTTCAGGTACTCCCCATCGTAGCTCTTCCCGTCCTTGTAGGTGAAGCTGCCCTTGCCGTTCATTTTCCCGCTCTTCCAGAGCCCGGAGTACTTCCGGCCGTCGTACCAGGCGTAGGTGCCGAAGCCTTCCAAACGCCCTTCTATGAAGTCGCCGTCGTAGGCGCTGCCGTCTTTCCAGGAAAACTTCCCTTTGCCGGTCTTGGAGTCGGCACTGAAAGCGCCTTCGTAGCGAGAGCCGTCTTCGAACTGCTCAATGCCATAGCCCTGGCGCACATCCTCATCCCAGTCTCCAATATAGACAGCTTTCCTTTCAAATGTTTCAAATCGTCCTTTCCCGCTTCTCACCCCTTCGACAAACGGCCCTTCATAACAATCTCCGTTCGGGTAAATGATCCTGCCAGATAGGTGCAATTTCCCATTCTTCCAATAACCCTCTAGCAGCGCCCCTGCAGGCGTCACCAATTTCCCCTTCCCCTTTCTGCAAGGCTTTCCGTCCTCTCTAACCGCCCATTGTCCCATATAGACATCCCCAGTTTCGGTCAAGAGCCTAGGGCCGAGGGTGACCACGTTTTTGACTTGGCGGTGCAGGAGGAGTGGGGAAATGCGGCGAAATGTGGCTTTGGCGGGTTCAGAAAGGCGGGAATAGATGTCCACTATAGCAGTTTCGGTGCTCAAGTCTGGGTTGATTTCCGCACTGTCTTCGAAGTCGATCATTTGGTCCTGCATATTCTCTAAGCGCTTGCGCTCAAGGTAGGACTTGAAGGCGTGCTGGACATAGAGCACATCATTTTCTGCAAATAGCGGTCTGTCGACGATAATGACACTTGAGGGATCTTCCTGTTGCGACTCAACGGCTTTGGGCTTGGAGTGCCCCGGTAGGTCTAGTTTCGTCTCTTGCTCAGGCACTCGATCAGCGCAGTTGCAAGACCCCATATTAGCCAAGCTAGTATGCGTTCCAATACACCACAATCGCTGGATGCTAGTTACTCCTAGTTGGCGAGTTTAGGCCGTGGCTAGGACTGCGTCGAGGAACTCCAGTGCGGGGACTGGGTACCACCTGCGAGGCTTGCCCCACCCGGTGTAGAAACAGACGTGTCCGCCAGTCCTTACAAGCGCCAAAATCAAATTGGGACTATTTGCGAAGGCCATCACTGGAATGCACTCCGCCGTTATCACAGGGTCATCCAGTGCACTCAAAGCGAACACTGGCACACGGATATGATGCAGCATTCGAGAGCAGCTATTAGCCCTGTAAAACTGCTCGACGGAGTGGTACCCTAAAACTCGCCGGGTGAACTTTTCGTCGAATTCGTAGAGGGATGCAACTTGCAGACAGTCTGCGATGCTCAGGTTGTGGGAGGACTCGAGAGGCTTCACTGCGTCTTGGTTGGCCTCTAGCAGTCTAATCAGCGCTCGAGCAATGTAGTGGTCTGAAAACTTATACAGGAACTTCCTAAGGTGAAGCGAGCAGACCAGCAGGTCAAACGGACAGGAAACCACCACAATGCCTTTCAATAAGCAGTTCAATTGGCTCTCAGCA